>SXGQ01620781.1_pt1 | contig 42367 bp, 8 predicted proteins | sample 3178371 | NCBI WGS metagenome assembly SXGQ01 (sample SAMN11356859, study PRJNA531348) | freshwater metagenome | isolation source: freshwater sample F1-20 | place: China: Fuxian Lake, Yuxi | collected 2017-12-25
AGATCCGCTACTACTGCTGGAACCACTGCTACTGCTAGATCCGCTACTACTGCTGGAACCACTGCTACTGCTAGATCCGCTACTACTGCTGGAACCACTGCTACTGCTGGAGATACTGCTACTGCTTGAATTGCTCGAACTGGAGCTAGATACACTACTGCTACTAGATAAAATGGAACTACTGGATGAGCTAGAGCTAAAAGTTGCAATGGAATAAATAGGTAGACCAGGTACATTTCTTTGAACCCATACTCCTCTTCTCGATGAATCATCACTATTTCTTGAAGTATTCGAATCTATAATAATTGTATCTGGTAGATCCTGGTCTTGAACCTGCTTTCTTAAAATACAAATTCCATCAGAATTAAAATGCTTTGGAGCAACAGATATTCTCCAAATATACGAATCTGGATGTTCAACAAGTCTGCCTCCACTTATTAACACGTTTTCAAATACATCTTTGAGAACCATCCTGTCTACAGGCTGAGATACGTCTCCAAATGCATTAGAGCATGGCTGTGCTCTTGAATTGCCACTTATAGATCTCCATTCGTCAAGTATTTCATGTATTATTCTACAAGGAACTGGTGCATAATTGCTTTCAAATATTTGGAAAATCCTAGCACCATTTAATATGGTGTGTCTTATCATTTCATGATAATATGCAACATCGCCATTAAACCAACGAGCCTCAGAATACCCCTGATATCCTATCCAAGGAACAAACTTTTCCCAATGATTGGGATCGCTTCTTAAATGCACCCTTTCAAGCTTTATAAGATGAACCAAATATTTAAAGCAGTATTCAGTATACCATCTCTTAACTAGAGACTGATCAAAACCGGTGGCATTTGGAGAAACATCAGTTTCAGGATATCTTATTAAATTAGATTCACCAGACGGGCCCTTGTAATCCTGAACTAAATATCCACACCAGTTAAACAACTCATCTTCATTTTGAGGAGTTAAAACATAACCGCTGCAATATGTTTTTGCATTATTGTATTCTCCGCTAGGAGGCAAAGCCCAACTAGGAAACATGATATTAAAAAATCCAGCATAGTATCTACTTGAACCAGTCCATGAATTGTCCAAAGCTGGCTGCATACTTATTTCCGCGTTGCTTAGTTGGAAAAATTTTGCTTCTTCAGAATTTACTGCAGAGGCAGTGTATTCCATGTGAATTGTATTTGAAAACTCAGTAAACTCACCGAGCACGTCCCTAAATCTCTTCCAATACACATTAAAATGCCAAGAGTCAGCGGCGGCACGCCAAGCAGGTACGGCATGGAAAAACAAATTGTATCCTTCTGGATGAACAAGACCGTTAATTGTTATTCCGTCTGGAGAGCATCCATTGGGACAACCATATGCCTGCCAATAGAAACCAGGAGACCTAAAATGCATTGGGGAATTTGCATTAGCAAACGGAGCCAAAATTTCCTGCCACGACCTTGAATCCTCGGATAATCCAGACCTTACCCTAAGAGCCTGGTAATTTTCCATAAATTCTTGAGCAAAAGTCTTACCAGTATATGGATTGACATAATTGGTGAATCTTGAATCAGACATGATTGCAGAAACACGTCTTGCATCGTGCATAAATGAAGCAGAGTCAACTCCAGGAAATGGGTCATTTCTATATCCATCTCCGTCTGTATCATCAAGCCAATTTGGATATGAGTTTCTGCCATCTATCCAGTAGTTGTCTTGAGCTTCCTGATCATTCATTATGTAATCAAAATTAAATCCATCATTGACGCATCTTTGCAGAAATGACCTAAAAGAATCAGCGCAATCATTTGAATTATTATCAAGCCAGCAAGTTAATATTCTGTCTTGTCTTGTGCCGTCATCGTAAACCACGCCATCGGAAGTATCCCTATAATACTGATCGTGCAATTTTGTATAGCAACCAATATCAGCGAACCAATAATAAGGAAGCATTACTCTTCTTCCCGATGGGACAGAAGTTATTTTATTTTTAAATTCTTGAAAAATACTATTTGTTATGGATTCAGAATTAGTATCTGATGGCGGTCTATAACCATTATAATTAAAACCACCAACAAGTATCCCAGGGACTATGGAAAGCAACTTGTAATTTGGATGACCAAATCTTCCGTATTCTGGATTATTTGGATCGAACATGTTTCCACTCCAATGTGCAGCCCAAACCTCATAATCTAAAGCAGAAGAAGGTTCTGGCAAATTGCCACCAGGAATATAAAGCGAAGAACTTGAACTCGAACTGAAGCTAGAAGAAGATGAAGATAAAGAAATAGGACTAGAACTTGAACTAGAAGAATTGTCAAATGAACTACTTGAACTGCTTGAACTGTCTGGGGGAGCAACAAGTAATCCTATTTGTTCTGAATTTACGATTTTTAAAATGTTCTTTTCTCTTGTGTTAACGACAGAACTAGGTACAAAATAATTTCCTATATTGTTAACTTTGGAATCAAAGTATAATGAGCATTCATATGTAGATGAAGAATTTAAGCCGTAGCCAGTATTAACATGCAACTTAGCCTTTATTACGTCTCCATTGGCAAGAAGATCTGTCAATGCCCTGGGAGCATATATATATTGAATAAATCCAACACCAGATTCCGTGTATATAAGTTCAAAACCATCGGGATTGTCAGCATATGATTTTGACTTGTACCATTCTATCTTATAACCAACCCAGTTCTCAGATGAGTAAGATCCACCACCAACTATTTCAACCTTAAGTTCATTTTGACAAGACACAAGAAGTCCATTCAAGAAAGAGAGAACGTCATAACCTATAGACTTGTCAGATGGCCTTTCGTAAATTTCAGGATTTTGAAGAAGTTTGTTTAACTCAGAGTAAAGATCTTTTAAATAAAGCGATATTACTTCTTTAATAAATATGACTATTTTTGGTTTTTCATAATAGGAATCATATCCATTTAAAGAAGTATATTCCAAATTAACCATAGCCTGTTCGCCATAATTTTCCCAAAGCATTCCACCTTTTTCAACCGAGTTCCAATCAAAAGATGAAGAGCTATTTATATTCCATGCATCATCGATTGAAAGCATATTGCCATTAAAAATAGCCATTTCAATACCAGTTCTAAAACCAGCTGGCTCTGAGTAATTAGAAAGATCGTAAAAACAAGAATTTACATAATACACATATGAATCCCAAACATGCACTGCGTCTGCACGGTAATTGCCTATAAACCATGGCCTAACCAGATAGTAACAAAATTCTTTTGGATGATATAGGCAAGAAATAAAATAGTGCTGTCCAATGCTTTTTGGACAAACAAATGGTACAATTACTTTATTGGGACTAAGATTTTTTGCAACCTTCATCAGACTGGCTACAGATTCCTCATAACTTTCATATGGAGTTTGAGCAGTTGATGTTCCGCGACCATAATTGCTATGTATTAAAAAACCAGTATATTCACGAGAGTTCTTGTTAGAAAGTTCTAAACTTTTGTCACTATATCTGACATTGTACCTAAACTGAGGATCGTCAAGACCATATTTAGACATCCATAAAGGCAAAAGACCATAATAAGAACGAACCATCAAAGTATTTTTATTTTCTGGATCAAATATACTAAAATGATTTTTAAGTTCTTCGTAATGCTTTGAATCTAAGGCATTTGAAATAAATTCTATCCCAGAGTGATCTGAATTAAATTGATGTAATTCCTTACCGTTTTTATACACAGGATAGTAGCCACTTCCACCAGACAACGGAGGAAGATAAGAAAGAGATTTTGCAGAATAAGTATAACTGTTAGTCGCAAACATAATTTCAGAGTTTGACCACAAACTTATACTTGCGTTATATCTATTGTTTACATCAAATATAGAAATATCGTCTTGCTCTAAAAGATGATACAAAGACGATGGATTAAATGACCCAACAGGAAAAGTAGATGGATACACTACGCCTTTTTTATTTATTTTCCATCTTGTGAAGAATTTTAGTCCATCTGAATGAAGATTACCCATCAGTTTATTAAAAAATATTTTACCGAACTTTCTCTCAAAATTATTTTGAGAGTCTTGCGAATTCATTTCAATTGAAAGATTGCATATCCAGTATTTTTCAATTGCTGGTGAAAAACTTGGTGGTCCGTATTCTTCTCCATCTCCATCGCGGCTTTTAACTGGACTGCCCTGCTCCTCATAAGATTCTATAATAAGAGAAATTGACTTTACACCAAGACCAAAGATAAAGCCATACTGATCTTTTTCTGAAATAAGACTAACACTATTTTCATCCTTATCTAAAACCTTGAAAGTAATAATACTTGCGTCAGCGGAATACATCTGTAAAGAATCATTTGCAAACCTATTAAGAGAATAATTTGAAGTAAATATACTTATATCTCTTGTTCTTTCAAAAATAACATCATATAGCCCATCTTTTTTACCGAACCAAAATTGAGGCAAAAATATTGGCTCGTAATATTCTGTAGAACCAATTGATGAAATATTTCTTCCAAAAGAATCCCAAGAACTAACATGAGGACTACTTTCTGTAAGTTGCCTCAAAGAATTCACCATAAATCCCTGAGAACCGCTATCATCTCTGGAACCAGTATTCTCTGTTGTTATTAAACCACAGTCAAATCTAAAATCACCAGAATTCATCACATATTTTCCATGTGATTTTTCTTTTATTATTCTTTCTATTTTGGGAACAATATATTTTTGATATTCAAATATCTGATATCTTGTTACGTTTTCAGATATACCAAGATTTGATACAATCTGTGGCTTGTTAAATTCATCATAAGATGCATTATTAAAATCATAAGAAAATATTAAATCATAAATAAAATTGTCGGTAAATGATTTTTTATGCTTCTCCTCTGCTATATTTTTATACCAAAATATAAAATCAGATATAATGCCTTTATTTGAATCAAATAAAGAGCTAACAGAAGAGAAATAGAAATTTTTAAATAAATCAGCACCTAATTCATGAGCATATCCAAAACCAGATGAAGTTAAATTTACAAATCCTCCGTCAAAATTAAAATCTGCATAACCGTTTCTAAGCCCGTAAACACCCTGATCGTAATATAGAAGATAATTTGCCTCATGGACAGGCAAAAATGTCCACGGAACCTCTAAATCATAAGCCTTATATTTGCTGCGACCTTTAACAAGACTTAACTTGTTGTTTTCATAGTATTTATTTATACTTGGTATTAAAGAATAGTGAGAATATAAGAAATTTATATCTGCACATTTCCATCTTGTATTTATATTTGATCTATAATATTCTCGATTACCAAATCCGTCTATTGAAAAATAATTACTTTTTCCAGGATAATCACCAGCAGAAACGTTCTGTGTTGCCTGGAAAACGCACCATTTATAAGTTTTTATATCAAAAAATTTAACTAAATTACCAGCAGAATAAGTAGAATCATAAGAATATATAGATATATTTGTATTGTCAGGATCCCAATTAACACCATTTGAATAAATAGGATTTTCAATAAAACTATCAGCCAAAACGCTTGAAGTGTAATTCATATGAGAATCAACACTAGAGGTAGAATTAAAAAGATCATAATTAAGTAATGAATACTTTTCTATCTGTTCTGCACTAGTGTCCCAGGGATTCATGCCAATTTCAGTTATTAAACTAAAATTTTTAGTAGATGAGGAACCAGAACCAAATGCCTCAAAATCAACAAGATACCTAGAAAGAACAGACATTTTATTTTCAACATATGAAAATATTGAGTTTATAACATTTTGTGCATTTTGAGATGCATTGCAGGGCAAATAATTATTTATTAGATTATAGTAAGAACAATCTGATAAATCAATAGAAGAAGCAGAATTGCATATGTAATTATATGACAATTTTCTTCTTGAATCAATATTAATATTTGGATTTATCCATCCATCGTAATACTCTTCAAATATAGAATCATTCTTCAAAAGAAAACCATCTACTCCGTAATCAACACAAGGGGAAACAACTCTCTCTATAAATTCAACATCAGAAATAGGCCTGTTTGCGTGACTAAAAAGATTAGACGTATCACAATTCTCAAATATGTTTTCTCCAGTACATGATGATATACATGGTAAAATTTTAGGACAACGTATGTTTTTTCTATAACAATATCTTTTTACATATTCTATTGCTATTTCTGCTCTCTTTCTATTTACCTCATGCCATAAAGCTGGATCTGAACCAGAGTTACTATTTCTATTTACATTATCATTAAAAGAAAAAGATATAAAATCTAACTTTTCTATTACACCTTCCCATATTTTATCCCAACAATTAAATATAAGACTTTTTTGTGAATCATTTATACTCAACCAGGATTTTTCACTTTCTGGTAAATCTCCATAGACATACGGTGGGTACCAATTCGAATAACCTACCAAGTCAGCCCAGCCTATTTTCATATTTGGCAATGCAGATTTAATGTCAGAAATATACTTTATTATTTTACTTTTTGCTTCTTTAAAAGATGCTGATTCTATTGCTGAATCAAATCCACTAAAACTATCTTGATTTATTGCATTTTTAAAATCAGAAACAACAGTAAAAGAACCATAAGATCCAGATCCTGAATATCCATATATCCCAATAACTAAATTTTTGCTAGAATTTTGGTCCCAAGTGTTTGGATACTTTTGAGAAAAATAATTTATTGTGCCAGAAACATTAAAATTGTTCCTTAATTGAAATGGCACACCAGGCCCATTAGGTATAAATGGCCCGTCAAAAGGATTAGAAGAATCAAAGTAATTATCAAGATAAAAATAATGAGAGTATCCAAGAGAGTAAGCTTTTGAAAATCTAGACTCTTGGTTATAATCTAAAACATCAAAGCCCAAATAAAATTTATTTACATATTCAGAGTCTATGCTTTTTACGGGTATTTTATAAAGATCTGAAGGTGTTACATTTGGCTCTCCTGGAACAAAAGGATCACCCTCAAGTCTTGAAGTGTTGAAAAAGTCTTTTCCAAGTCTTATATATGGGCTTTCCGATCTATCAAAATAATCCAAACCAAACATATTAACTGATACCAGATTGCCCTTTCTGATACCACAAAGACAATCGTAATTATTTTGAGATTCAATCCAACTTGGATTTCTATTATTAGTTAAAATAGTAGACAAGGAATAAAGAATTAAACAGTTGCTTTCAAAATCAACTTCAAATATCGGAGAAGTTGAATCCGTAGCATTACCTTTTATAATTCTAAATATGTTGTCATAATAAGAAGCGTCTTCATCTAAATATTTTAAGTAATTTTCTTTATACTTTTTATCTGATATTGAATTTAAATCTGAAAGAAAGTACCCGTCTATTCCCGTTATTCTTACGTCTGACACACCAGGAGTAACGCCACTTATTTGATCAGAATCATAAATCTCAGTGAAGTTCATAAAAACAGAACCGGGAACCATTCTTGAATCATGATCAACTATAACACCTGGATTGTATGGGAAAACTCCAGAGTTTTTTCTCCACATTTTATAGTCATTAAATATGGGCAACACTGCAAAATCAGCATCATCCGGCAATGGTTCATCAAAAAAGTAAACCAAAACATCACTAAAAGAACCAGAATACAAACTTGATGTACCTTGATAATATCCGCCAGCAACCCATTCATATGGCCTTGATGGGTTAGAAGCAAATCTTATGTTGGAAGCTGTTCTAGTAATAAAGCCACCCGATCCGCCATTTGCGTGCCTATACCAGAATTTTATTGGCATACCAGCGCTTATGAGATTTTTAACAGAGCCTACAGCGCAATGAGGAGATATAGCAATTACAAAAGGGCCGTTTATTGAACCAGAAGAATTAACTAAAGACCCATTGCAATTAAAAGATGCAGGAGGACCATTGGGGACAGATGCGGTTGATCTTAAATTAGCAGATACACAAAATATATTTTGAATACCATTTAATATAAAAATATTATTATAATTTGGACCTATGGGATTTCTTCCAGAACCGTCATATGTCCATAGGTCATACTTTGAGGGATTATTATTTATTGTAAGTGCCATTAAACATCTACCCCAAGAGACAAGGTATATATCTTATCGTTACTAAGTAGTTTAAATTGATTATATGATGATAAAATCCAGTCATCTTCCACTCTTAATACCTTATGAATAACTGAAAACTCTGTTTGAACAGTGCTTGTCACCTGCTCATCATTATTTATAACAATTGAGTATATTTTCCCTTTTTCATCTCCAGCAAGCATTAATTGATCCACCCTTGCACCTTCATCATTAAATGAATAAGAAGCACCCAATGCATTAATACTTAAATTTTGATTATTACCATCTAAAATAACCTTTTTAAAATTCAAAGTAAATATTTCAGAAAGTTTATTAACATACAAACCAGAAGATGTGCATATATATAAATTATTTCCAAAAATTACAACGTCAGATATTGAGGTTGAAGGAAGAACACCTTCCGATTTTGCCCATTGAGATATTTGTCCAGAATAATACAAATTCTTATCAGTAAAAGCCATATTAATCTGATATCCTATGCCTTTATAAAAAGAAACAAAATTACTATAAGAACTAGAACTTGAAGAGTTAGAAGAGCTAGAACTCTGGCCAGAAGAACTTGAACTAGAAACTATATCCTGCAGGACAGGGATTATTTGATTGGCATCTTTATTTTTTATAAATATTCCACCAGAAGTCAATACAGCTAGATCATTTTTAGACGTTATGAATCCACCGAAAACCTTAAAAGGGAAACCCATAAGGTTTATTACATAACTTGAGTTACTATATTTGTTGTAAACATATATGCCACCAGAACAAACAGCAATTATTTCAACTGAAGTTTGCAATATATTTATACAATCTGCAGAACCCATAAACCTAACATCGTATACCAAATCTTTAGAATCCAAGGAGAACTTGTAAACTCCAAATTTACCACCAAGAAGAACAGAATTTTGCTCTTCATCAAACAACATGGAGTTAATGAAATTTTCATTTACACTAAATTCAGATGAAGCAAATAGTTGTTTTTTATTGAAATCAGAGGTATCATAACTTATTTTATTAGGATCATTATTTGACACTATAAAAGACTGGAAACCCTCAAAATCACTACCGAATTCAGATGACACAATAAAAGCTGAAGACACGTTTATATTAGAATGAACAACTCTACTCAATAAAGATGGCAATCCTGCATTTACCCCCTCAAAAGAATCTTCTATAGTTATATGATCAACATCTCCTGAATTATTATGAGAAACACTAGAAAGAGAAATAGTTAATTTATCATATTTGGCAAATTTAGTGTTTCCAATAAATTTAATAATACCGTTTATAGAATCTGCTTTTGCCATTACTTTTACAATATCTCTAAAATTAATTTCAACAGAATCATAAACAGCTCCACCAAAAACACCCTTAAAATAATTTATTCCAAATTCTTCGTTTACAAAAGAAGGCTCGTCAGATTCAATCTGCACTACCGTACTTCTTGGCTGAGGACCAGAATACGGATCATATTCTATATACAATGAACTACTTGAGCTACTGCTTATCGAACTTGAACTGCTCAATAAGCTACTGCTACTAGAATTACTACTGCTACTAGAGGAACTATTACTTGAACTACTAGATCCACTAGAATCACCTGAACTGCTGCTACTGCTAGACACGCTGCTACTGCTAGACGCGCTGCTACTGCTAGACACGCTGCTACTGCTAGATGAGCTAGAACTACTAGAACCTACAAAAACTGAAGGAGGAGATGAACTAGATGTCAAAAACCATCTGCCGACATTTACAAAACCTCCGTTAGAGGACGTGTCAAAAAGCTCTGTACCTCCAGATATTGTCAAATTAACTCCTGGCTTTGGAGTTATTCTCCATATATAATCTCCATCGTGTCTTCTTACTCCAGATATCAAATATTCAGAAATATAGCTTATTCTTTCAGTAATCATGACATTCTTTGTAGCTGAAAGTATTTTACTATTTATATCCCTTAGAACATCATCTAAGAATCCGCTATTTGTGGATGAACTTTCAAAAGGATTCCATACAGCAAATCTTTGAGCTCCATTTAAAACTGCATGTCTAATCATTTCATAATAGTAAGATTTGTTGTTTTTATATTCATAATTATAAGCGGTATCGCCAAACCACGAAACAGATGCTATCCATGGCTCTATATCTGGCTCATCCTGCAACTGTTCATTGCTTCTTTTACAAGCCCTGACGGACTGTATATCTATCAAAAATGCAAGCCAAGGAGAAGATGTGGTTTCAGGATCAGATCCATTCCATCTAATAATATGAGTTGGATCAGATGGACTAATTACTCTTGACCCAGGACCGGATGGGGGAGGAATATTTTTCCAAGAACCATACAATGATGGGCTTGCAGAAGTTCCAAATATATTGTCAAAAGCAAACTCATGACCATTCGGATCAGGAAAACTATCACCATATACAATGAATTTTCCCTGATAATTACTGCCACCAACACTAGGATAAATAGCAGTAAGTGGCTCCCATATGGCATAATTTAATGCTGCAGCTCCGAGATGACCAAGACCCCTCCAATAACCAATATAATCATCAGTTGATCCAGGAGTAAATATTTGATCTATATTGAAAGGAGATATTTTACTAGACAGGCTAGAAAAGCCTTTCCATGACTGATTGTATCTTGGGTCATTCTTTATAGCTTCAATCCAAGAAAGATTTGTAGAACTGGCGGGATCATACCACGCTGGACCAGCAGAAAACTGTCCTTCATTGTCAATAGAAACAAAATCTATAGCAGCACCTAACGACTGCAGATCACCAAGTATAGATTGCCAATCATTTTTCATATTTTCAAGCTCATTGTCTGGCCAAGGACTTTTAAATTGACCAAGCAAGAAATCAGAAGAGTTATTCCAAATGGCAGATGAATTGTATCTCATTAACCCCAGAGTTCTTTTTCCAGGAGGCAACTGATTCAATCTAGAAACAACGACTGAAAGTTCTCCGATAGTAGGTCTTGGATCTATGTCATATCTCTGACCACCTGAAACCCAAATCATTGGCTTAACTCTTTCGAATTTATTTACATCAGTAGAATCAGGTGCATTCCAACAATAAGCCCAAACTGCATTTTCATTTCCATCAACACCATCAGACCTAAATGAATTGGCCATCTCTATATCTTTAGATAAAGCTGAACGTATAACTTCTTCTCTGGTAGAAGGAGAGTTCCACAAAGAGTCATCACTAAGGTCTATAGGAGACCTAAAATTCTGATCAATAAACAAATCATTAATCATTTTTCTTGAAAGATATATATCAGCATCCGTTATACCGAAAGTAGAAGATCCAGAGGGCAAAAGCCTTGCAATATTATGAGTGTATCTCCATTCCATCCACATATGCATTCTTTTTACTCCGGCCTGCCTCATTGGTTTAAATATAACTCTTTCCATATATGGAGTAGACACAACAAGCTTTGGCAAGGCCTCAATATTAGATTTTAATTGAGACAAAGGAAGAGTGAAATTATTCTGTCTAACAGATTCCAAAGTATATTCGCTTCCTGCAAATATCACAGGACTTACGTACACATTAACAGGCTTACCCTGCGATGCTTCAATTATAGATCTACAATTATTAAGAACCCATTCAAAAGTAGATGCCTCTATTCCAGGATATAGAACAGCTTGTCTTTCGCTATAGGTTGGATAATGAGCTGTTGTTATTGTATCAGTATGAGGTACAAAAGAAGCAACTTTATTTTTTAATAGATTTGTTAATCTGTCTTTTTCATTTTCATAATCTTCTAGGGAAAGACCAGCCCATCTTGAAGACCAAGTACACGCGTCTCCTCCGTCAGGCCTTGGCAAGAAAAAATAAGGAAGATAAGGATAGGAATACTGAGAAACATTCGATTGAGGCAAAACAGATTTAGTAGTATCAAGCAATCCAGTAAGCATATTAAATGCCCTTAAACCTCTACCGCTAGTTATATCTTCCTCTACTGTTAAAATTTCTTGAAGCTCAACTGGAACTCCAAACGTGTGTAACTGGTTTAAAACTACGTATTCAGGGGCACCGTAATAAAAATTATATTCAGTATTCATAGAGCTCCAAGAACTTATGTGCTCCTGGACCTTTTGACCGAATACAGTAAGATTAACGTCGCAGCACAATGGGTCATCACTAAGCCAAGATGAAGCATCGACATCGCTACTATACAAAGTATGGCTGTATTTTATATTGTTTTGTACCAAACCAGGTATTATAATATTTAATTCAGCCAGTGATGAATCCCTACCTGGTAAACTAGAAGTGACAATATAACCTTCTGTCAAATCAGAACTACTACTGCTGCTACTAGAAAAAGAAGAGGAAGAGGAAGAGGAAGAACTTGAAGAAGGATCTACAAACGTAAGTAATATTGGTTCCCCTGGATTAAAAACAGAACCAGGTGTAAAGCCCTTAAATCCAAAGGCGGCCTCATCAGTATTTCCCCAACCTATTAAATCTCCATTGTCCCTTAAAGCAAAAGACATTCTTGATAAAGCGCAAACCCAAACACATTTTGAAGTAATTGGATTTTTTAGAATAGATGGAACATCACATTCTCCATCATTATTTTCTCCCCAACAAACTACAGTTCCGTCTTCGCGCAGAGCAATAGAATGATGGTATCCGCCATCAACTTGTTTAAATATTCCACTTGGAAGACCGAAAGTGTCATCAGAATTAAACCTAGGAAGAGACTCTCCCCACTCATTTCTATCCCATGCAAATATAGACCCATCTGTCCTTATGACAATACTTATATAATATCCAGCGCCTACACCCAATAATGATTCGGGTGTTGTTTTAAGACGCTTGACTTCAACCGCGCTATTGTCGCCCCAGGGAGCATCAGGAAAGGGCCTAGGATGACCCGGAGTAGACCAGCCACCATCATTTGGGTTTCCTCCAGGAATGCCGCTACCCGTCCTACTAAAGGCTCCAAACTGAGGACCACTACCAGTTACATTATAATAAAAATTCATACCCCATGATTCAAGATTGCCATTTTCAGTCATAAGGATAATGCTAGTCCTGCTGCATGAAACATCTCTGTATCTATTGCCAGAAAAACCGAATAAAGAATTGGGAGGTCTATCGTTTTCTAATGGATGACCTTCAGGTCTTTCATATCCATTTGAAACGTAACTGCATTCTCCGTCAGGTTCTGTAGTGCATGAATATACAACAGTCATTGGTATTCTGTCTGGACTCCTTGTCCAAGAAGCACCAAAACTAAAATTAACACTAGATGCATCCCCAGTCGTAGACCTAGAGAACTGATAATCATTTGGAGCACCAGTCAAAGAAGACCAGTCAAGAAAACCAGACCAACTAGCGGGAGGCGAAGGATAGATAGTAGAACCTTTTATGTAAGGAGAATCTGATATTGCCCCAGATCCTTCGTGCTGCTCACATCCAAGAGCAGCAGATCTATAAAGTCTCCAATTAGAATTTGTGCCAGAATCAACATCGGGAAAATCATCATCAGCGTCCTCGTTTATTTCTTGTTGAGTTACACAAGAATTTGGAGAAGAAAGAGAATCCAGATAGGTTGATAAATTCTCTCCATACTTCCATGTTTTATATGGTTTCCATTTTTTAACATAAAAATTATCTCCCCTAACAGGGAGAGGAATAATACCGATGGGAGTAAGAACAGTATCAACATCACTCATTTGAGCACTCTCGTTAGCTCCGTAGGTTATTACCTCACCATTAGTAAGTAAAACAGCGACAAAACCTGCACCTGAAGATATTTTTTTTATCTTTACTCCCTCAAGCCTTCTACCTGGCTCCTGGTAGTATCTCAGCTGCTGCATAAAAAATTCAGAAGTTTTTTTCCACTGCTGATTGGGAGTGCCATCCCAGCTAACTATGGAATCGTTTACGGTAAGAGCATGAGCATTTCTATAACCAGTAACAACCTGTTTGCATTTAGGCAAGTCAGATGGAGGAGTTAAATCAACACCACCTTGACCTGCAAGAAAACTTCCGTATGGGGTTGAAAATGGAGTGATATTTCTTATTCCAGCGCCTATAACATTTCTTTCAGATTCTGGCAAAGATGGATCAGCATTGTAGCCAGCTATATATTTTACGGTTCCATCTCTAGTAGTATAAAATATAACACCAGAGTATCCCTGAGAAATAGAAGCATAATTTTCATCAGATACAACAGCTACTACACTAGAGGACCTTTGAGTGACCGGTGATCTAGAACCAGTTGAGTATTCCATTACATCTGTTTCCATATGTATATTTGGAATATCAAAAGCTTGATCCCATATTTCAGATATAGAATTAATTTTCCAATAATCAAAATCGCTTAAAAAATTATACATATATTCTTGATTGAATATATTGTAATTTTTACATTCAAGATACGACTCTCTATAAAAATCAAATTTTGAAGAAGCGTCTCCATATGATGATTTTCCATACAAAATAAAAGGATCAGCCCTATTAGGGACTTTAAAAGCATTACCAAAAAATTCTTTAACTTTTACATCAGAACCAAAGTTTACGCAAATTTCGTTAGACTTAACACCTTTAATTCCTTGAAAATTTTCAATACCGTTGCATAGTCCAATAATAATAGACTGTGACTTGCCCTTGCACATCACAATATTACCAATATCAAGGTCGCCAAAATAAGATGAACCAAATTCGTCATACATGTCAACATACTTTGATTTCATCAAAGACATATCATTTTTTGTTTTGAATACACCAAAATTATTTGATGGCACGGCAAAACTTAAACGTAAATAATTATCAAAATAAAATACTTCTCTGTTTTCAGAAAAGTTTAGATAAGAAGACTCTTCAGAGTGGAAAGCAACTGGCTTAATACCAGTTTCATAAATACTTATAGGATTGTCAAGAAGGCCAACGCAAACCCCAGAAATGCCATGATCAATCCCATATTTTTCTCTATAATAATTTTCAGCCGGTAAAGACATAACAATTTTTCTTGTTATGTATCTTTTAAGCTTAGGAGAATAAAACTTTACAATCTTAGGAGCAAAAAGTTTTTTGAAAAAATCAATCCTGTCAGATAAAGTAGTATTGTTATCATAAACATTTTGATATAAAGACGGTTGATATTTTTTTATATAGTTTAAGAAACTTCTTATATTTGAATCTGAATACTCTTCAAAAGGAAACACAAACTGACCAAAGTAAATTCCCCTTTTTAATATATTTTCTCTTTTAGAGTTACTATATATTTCATCATATTCGCAAGTAAATTGATCTCTAAACAAATTGCCGTCTAAAAAAGAAATAGGATCCAAAGAAGAATATACGACATGCTGATTTGATATAAGAACATATTTATTGTTATGTGATGTTGATGGATTTTCGTGACCCTCAAATCCAAAAGAATAAAAGTTGCAGTTGTCAAAATTGTATTTACCACTTCCTACTTTAAAGTTTGGAGATATCGGAGATCCGTATATTGATCTTTTTTCCCATATATTATTACGAGAAGACAAAAAACATGTTTCCTTCAAAGTAGAAGAAAGATAATAAACCTGATTTAATCTTGGACAAAAAAAAGATAAATTATTAATTCCTAATAAAGAAGAAACTTTTTCTAAGCCAGATATAAATATAACTTCTAAATGATTGGAATCAAAATGAATTTCTTTTATTATGGCACTAATATTTATACTGGATAATAAATTTAAAAAATTATATTCTAAAAATCCATCACAATCATATTCTTTGATAAATTCAAGACCTTCTGGTCTATTATAGAATACAATAATATCACCTTGAGTCAAACTAGTATTTAATAGTGACTCAGAAACAGAGAAAGATATTGAACCATCTGGACGGCACAGTACTGACATTTTATATTTTTATTATAAAAAAATTTAACATTAACCTGTTAAAAACGATATTTATGCTTAAACTATGTATCGTCCATACAAAAATAACAAAAGAATAACTTGTAGTTATATTTTATGAACTTCCGTTAATCCTATACCATTGAAAAAGTATTTTTTGCAAAGATTGATTCCACCATGAGGACGGATCAACCGAAATGGCACCCCTATCACTTGACTGAAAAGAAGACAAAGACTGCTGTGCTACAGGGGACGACTTTTTGTTTACATTATTTGGATTTTCAAGAAAAGAGTTATCGTGTCTTATATTTTTATTATTTGAATCAACATAATCAGAGCCTTGAACTTTTGTATATTTTATTTTTAAATTATCTGAAACAGAGAAATTGCCTAGGTAGTAATACTGACAGGGATTTTCCAGCTTAAATAAATCATTTTCATTTTCTAGATATATATAAAAATTCATGTTAAATCTTTCAGAAACAGATTTAAGTAATGGGATACTCTTAACATCAACTATTGTATTTAAATAAATACACAATGAATTAAATCCAAAACTAGAATATTGTAAAAACAACCTCTCTATTTCAGAAACAGATTCGTAAACACTATCATTTATAAAAACTATTTTTTCTGATTTGTTATAATTGCTTAAAATAGAATTAACAAAAGACTTAATAGCATTTTTAATTTGCGAATTTTGATATAAAATATTTTTACTAAAATTAAAATTAGAAATATTTCTAGGAACTAAAGGCCCAATAATAATTTTATCTTGGTTATAAAAAGAATAATCAAAATTAATACTATTTGTATAATCTTCAATATTAAATCTATAGTTCAAAAAACCAGATTCAATGTTATAAAGCTTAATAAAATAAACAGACTTATATGAAGTATCATATATATAGCCAGAGCAGTCTAAATAAGATATATCTCTTGATGATAAACTAAAAACATCTGATGAAAAAGATGGGAAAAAATTATTTTCCTTAGTATTAATTACATTTTTGACAAATTCATCTACATATAAAGAATACCCACGCTGATCGTAAACATAAGCTGATACATTTTTAACAGAAGGTATTGTTTTTAACATATTTTTTCTACACGTTAAAATTTCATTTACATATGGTTCTCCATCAATATTTATTGAAAACATCGAATTCACGTAGTATTCAGATATTTCTTTTATTATCTTTTTAAGTACATCAATGTATAAATATGTGTCTGAAGAATCAGAAACATTTCCAAAAGAAAATTTTTCGCCCTTTATACTTAATCTTTCTCCAAGTTCTTCTGTAATTTTCACATTACATATCAATTCATCAACATAATCATAAAAAATGTCTACCACAAAATACTCATTTTCTCTTATTGATTTTAATGGAGAAAATTTGTTATTTTGATAAAAAGAAAATAAATCATAGTTTTTTAATGTTATATTTTTACTGGTTTTATTTTCAGTACAATCAATAATCAAATAATTTGAAAAATGCTCTTCTCCATAATTAAACACAATATATTTTCCAGAATATGGCATCATGAAAACATAAGGATACGCAATATTTTTTTTATTATAGTTTTTTTGTTCATCAAAAGACATGCCATCACTATCTAAATAAATAGCATTGCCCATATTTCTACCACCAGTAGAAATATAATAAAGATCTAATTTTGACTGGCCTGTAGAGTATGGGTCATACGGATCAAAAGAACCATGATAGGGGTCGATATTGTTATTATCTACCCTTAAAAAAGTAATTGAATATTCTCCGTAGTCTTTTTTGTCAATAAAAATTCCATCATTTTTAGATGGAGAAACTAAAGAATCTATTTTTTTTGAAATATGAAATGGATATTCGGCCTCATTGTAATTTGTAAATTTATAAGTTTTACCATATACTATTCTTATTTCAGGCTGCTCCAATTGATCAAAATAAAATGCATTTTTTGAACCTGTTCCCATAAAACTACTGTTTTTTTTCTCTTTAGCTTTTATGTTAAAGTTGTATGGGAAATATGACCTCCATGATCCATTTAAATACCTGTAATTAAAACCACCGTACTCGTCGCCATATGGAGTCTGAGGAAAAAAATTATATTCTTTTAAATTCAATACATTTACTTTTCCACCAGATTTATTTTCCTTAAAGCTTCCATAATAAAATTTTGTATATTTGTCATTGGGTAAAATTTTTATAATGTAAAATCCATCTTTTTCTGTAATGTGCTTACCGTCATTTATTTTTATTCTTACATTGTCTCCGGAAGTAAAATCGTTTTTATCTGATATATAAAGATATTCTGATTTAGATTCAGAAGTATTTATAAGCATTTTTGCACCATAGTAGCCTGGTATTCCCACAACAGACACTCCATCACAAGATTTTGAAGCTATATAGTCATATGATATTTGTATATTCTTGCCTACATTTGAAGCATCGCTTAAATCCAACTCATATGTTTTATTTCTTTTTAGATTTAGTATATTGTAATTATAATTTAAAAAATTAATTCTTTCTCCAAGGGACGTTTTTTGAAAAACAACTTTTATAGATTCTGAATCAAGTAATGACAGATCATGTCTTAGGAAATCCATTATATCATAATCAAAATTAGAATCATCAAAAAATTTAAACATACCACTTTCATAGATACTTTTTGGTATAATAAATTCGTATAGATATCCTGAAAAAAGATTTATTTCTGGACGATCTTTTTCATTTATAAAAACTTTTCCATCTCTATAAGAGACAAAAAATCTTTGAACCTTTTCTGGAAGAGGCATACTTGCATATACTTTTTGATATTTTGAATCCGATACAAACAAAAGCTTCTGGTTAGTTAAGCAGCTTTTAAAGAAAAGTTTTTCCACACCATCATAGAAACCATCTTCTTTAATTTTAATATAAATTTCTTCAAAAGAAGACTGATCACTTGTACCGCTAGCTATATAAAAATCATCTTTTATCTGATTGTCATAAAAAGTTTTTTGCTCATAGTTTAGAGATCTAGACTTTTTAGCATTTGTTTTATATATTGTCATGTTATTTTCTCAAATCTCTAGGTTTTTTTGAAGAATTAAAATTTTTATTTTGATAAAAATAGTTTACGCTTATTCTGTCATTTATGTTAGTAAAAACAGAAGAATTCATAAATTTAATAAGGCGATTTAGATAAAAAGATTTTTTTACACAATCATCATATCCATCGAAATCGCAATCATCAAAAGATTCATCGGTTGGATCAAAAGATTCACTTCCAAGATCAACACAAGTTGAAAGCCTAAAACAACTAAAAGTTGGGTCATTTCTTATAAGATTCTTTATAACTTCTTTTCTTTTAGGAATAGATAAAGAATCCCATTCTTTTATTATGTTAGATAAATTTTCAGATATACTTGCTCGGTAATCAGATTTCCAAGGAAAAAACATATTAGAATAACCAGTTCTAAGAAGAGTGTTAAACATATCAAGATATTGAGAATTACTGTATGCCATATTAAGATATTCCTCCGCCGCCGCCGCCTATTCCTCCTCCTGGACCGCCCTCACCTAATTGCCCACCAAAATCTGGAGCATCAGTACCACCAGGGACTCCTCTATTCCTACCGACAATAGCAGACAAACCAATACCGCCAGGTATAATCCCAGTGAAGAAATCAGACAAGCCAGATATGTCATCAGAAAGACCGAATGCTATATCAGAAGCCAGTATTTGATAATTTGGAGAAAGAGAGCTTTCACACACAGCAGATATTGGAACATTTGGCGGCAAGTAATAAGACTTGTCTTCTGGATCATACGTACACAAAGAACCAGGCCTTATGGGTATAGAGTAATTTTCAAAAGATATCCCAAGATCAGTAAGGAATTGGTCTGTAACACCCTGATCACCTTCTGTTCCTTTATAAACATTTGCCAATATATCAACTTCAAAATTTGGATATGAAAGAAAAAGAGAATTGTATATTCCCATTTCTCGAGAAACTTCAGGAGAATATATTGAGCTATTAACTTTATTTATATAAAATAAAAGTTTTCTAATATTATTTCTAGTGAACCTGTGTATGCCTCTTTCGGTAACTTGCTTAAGAGCGTTAGTATTATTTGTTGTCATATAATCAACATGCTTTTGCAAAGAATCAAAATTCTTTTCAAGTACAATGTAATTGCTTATTTTGTCATCAAAGTTTGCAAGAGAAATATCAAGCATATCAAATATTTCTTCATATGGTTTTTTAGACCTACTTCCATCATTTATTACACGCCCATTAAGTTTTATTTGAACCGATGAAGCAAAATCATGATATGCCCAACCCCCATTTTTGCAAGAATAAACACTATAATCTCTAACACAAGAAAATCTGTCAGTTAAATCTATTTTATATTTACTGTAAATAGCACATTGAGAACTAGACTGTTCAGAACTATTTTCTAAATAGATTTTGTCCTCATAAGAAGACCCATTTAAGTAGTAAGATGGTACGCTGAATTTGTATCTTCCAATTTTATCATTATGAAAATCAATATATGTAGAAAATCTAGATAGAGATTTTGCCCTAATAATCCTACCCTCTTGAGCAAAATATAGTTCACCAATTCCAGTATCCCCAGTATCAGTTTTTATTGAATAAATGTTTGTAAAAGTTCCCTGATACTTTAATCCATGAGCAAATTTTTTAAATTTAAGAGATGGACTTCCATATATGGACGTAGATGATGAGGTAATAAAACAATTTTTGTCTGTAGCAACTATTAAAAATTCTTTATATATACATGCTGATTGTATATTCTCTGACACAAAAGAGTAAATTGTTGAAACTCCGTAGTCCTTATAGAACAAGTCGCCACTAGAACTCAAGTCACTCTTGCTTATTCTATATACGTTGCGCCTTCCTACAAGAAAATAATACAATTTACCGTCTTGGTATTTTTTAATAACTTGCTGTATAATATCATTTTGATACAAATTAAAATGTATGATCCATATGCCAGATTTATCGTAAGTGTAAACTCCGGATGACATAACAGCAAATAACTGCTCATCTATTACGAAACAAGAAAATACCTCATTAGATCTAAGTGAAATAACTGGCATTTGAGTCAATATTGGTATATATCCTGAATTTTGTACAACCTGTACAACAAATTTATATATACCAATATTTGTTGACACGTATGAAACATTATCTTCAAATATAATGTCATGAACAAAACTTACGCCACTTATGAATTCAGTATGTATTGAATTTATAGATGGAGACTCTGATAAATTACCATTTGAACTAACTTCAAATACGGTAAATCCTCTTGCGTGTATAACCGAAAATATGTTTCTGCCACCGAATGGAGTGTACTTTATTTTTAATGGTGGGCCAAAATCGAACGGAGGATTTGATGCCAAAATAGTATTAGTGCTAAAACTATCATAACTATAACTGTAATAAATTCCCCTACTTGTAGCATATATTATTAAAGATTTGAAAAAATTAGGTACAACAAAAACATCGTAGCATATAAAAGGATTGTCATAAACATTAAAACTTGAAGGCTCTGCATCCTCTGGGACATCCTGCAGGCCATCAGAAGAACTACCAGAATCGTCAACTAGATACTCAGTATTGCCTTTTATAAAAAGTTTTTTACCCTGTTCGTTACTCGATATTATATATTTGTATCCATCTTCTGAACTACAAATACACTGAAGTGGAACAAGCTCTTCATTTATTCTTCCAGAGTGCTCAACTGTATCAAATTTTGTTTTTTCTAAAATTCCCCTATCAAACTGTTCAGCAAAAAGTGGACCAAATTTATCGTAAGAAAGATCTCCTGATGCTTCAGAAAAACCCAAAAACACTAAATCCACAGATACGGGAGAAGAAAATACATGTACGTTAGGATTAAAAGTAGAACCCTGATTGGGCCATAAAGACTTAGAAAAAGTAATTACTTTTTTATTATAATCTATTTCATATAGAACTACATTTTTTAATCTATTAAGGTATAAATCGACTCCAGAATACCTTATTGGAAAATCTGCACTGGTGGAAAATTTATAGTTTTCTTCGTCTACGGGAGACCAATCAGATATTCTATATATTTCTGAAAGATCAATTCTTTTATCAGATGAATCAGTCAACAAATGGTCGTGACCTGTTAAAAACAGGTCGGTTTCTTCTAGAACCGGGCTTTCCATATTTTTTAAAATTCTTCTAGAATCTTCAATGTAATAATCATTAAAATTTTTAGCAACTCTAGCTATTTCTATACCGGAACTGTCTCCAGAATAATCAACAAATATCTCAACTTGATTTGATATACTCCTTATACCAAAAGAGTAGTTTCCATTTTCTAAAAATATATTTGACAATGAAGAATCTCCGCTATCAAATTGAGAATTATATATTGGAATAAATTCAGAACTATTGGGATACCTACATAAAATTTCTACTCCATCGCCACCAAAGTCATCAATTCTATCCCAAGAAAAAACTAAATCTTGACCAACTCTTGCACAATTAAAATTAAATCTGGTTTCAATATTTAAATTTGGTATGAATATTAAACCAGACATATTCATACTTTCACTCAAACTTTCTTTCCCCCAGCTATCAACTGCAGAAACTCTATAATAATATGATTTGCCTGATTCGATCTCATAATCTTCATAAACAAAAATATTATTTTTTACAGTTGAAAGCAAATAAAATGAAGAAGATTCCTGAGTTGATCTGTATATTTTAAAATAGGAAATATCTCTCTGTGTGAATGGATATATCCAAGAAAAAACAACTCTGTTTGCAACAAAATATGCAGACTGAGACCTGGGAGATTCAGGGGGTGAAAGATCTTCAAATGAACTTAAATATATAAAACCGCTTTGTTTTTCACTCTTGTTATTAAAATCATCTATTGAATATACGTCAGCCCTGTAAGCATAACCAGGTCTAACTATGGAAGAATTAAAGTTTACCAAACTAATATCTCTAACTTTTCTTTTTGCAACAATAGAAAATTTGGAAAGATCATAATTTATTTTTATATTATTTAATTGATCGGGTTGAAGCCAACTTAAAAATAAAGAATAAACAGTGACATTAGGATCTCCATAAATTGCAGATTCAGCAGAAGAATTTATTGATAATCTTTTTTTGGAAAATCTATAAAGATATGAACAGTTTATACCAGATGGTGCATTTAACAAATTTTTAATATTAATGATTTGAGAAAACAAAACAGTTCTACGTCCAGTCATAGAAGAAGCTGAAGCTATTCCTAAAACAGGAGCAGTTGTAAGACCTTGAACTATTTTTGAAAACAAAGATTCTATCGAGTCGCTAGGAGAAAATTTTATTTTTATGCCATTTGACGGCCAATAAATTTCAGGATTTGCCAGACTTGCGCCATTTATATTAACATCAAGTCCAGAAGTTTGAAAAGTTTGTAAAAATGAAGTGTCAAGCTCTACCGTTAATTCATTATCAGAAAGAGAAAATATAAAATATTCTTTGAATATTTCAGATACTATTGAGTCAAAATCTGCATTCGCGCCAGAACCGCCCTCTAGAGAATAAAATTCTATAGACTTATTTAACTGAACATTTGAAAAGTCTTCAATTATGCTGTTTATTTTTGCTTCATATATTTCTACATCAAAGAATTCAACGTCAGAAGGATTATTAGTTGAAATAGATACATCGATTGAGCCATTTTCTTTTGAAGTAATAAAAACACCAGATGGTTTTTCTGGAGGAAATATGTCAATTACTCCAAGATAAGTAAAAACACCAGGAGACACAACTCCATCTTTAATCTTAAATATTCCAAATAAGTATCTGCTTTTTTCAGAAAAAGGTACAGTTGAAGTAGCTCCATCAGATTGAGTAAAAGGAAGACCAGTAAGATATATTGAATTTTGACCATTAAAAAGTTGAATAAAATCACTTGTAGACTTTATCGCGTTTGTCAAAAGCTCAAGTTCTATTATTCTGCATTTGTAAGTAGCAGAAGGGTCGTAATCAGAATCATCATACTCATCAAAAGATATTTGCCAATTAATATTAAAACTCAATAACCCATTAACAATTAAAGAATTTTGATAGATATATGAAATCTCATCTTCTAAAGAAAACTCTTTGGTAGTTATTAATTTTTCTTGAGAAGCACTGTATTTACCCGATCTAGATATAGAATACATTTTAATTTTATATCTGGTGTTTTTCTTTAAATTTTTAATAACAAAATTATTTATAGAGTCATCGGCAATATAACTGATCTCATCTCCTATTGAAGAATAGGATGAATCTATCTCTACTATTTTTATACTATAGCCAGATATATTTTTATAAGAAGGTCTACTCCATATAACTTGAACCCTTGTATTCCCAACTACAACAGACATAAATTTTGGTGGATCAGGAGTTATGTTTTCATCTGGTACAAATATGTTTATATTAGAATAAGAATTAGAATAATTTCCATTTATGTCAACACTTTCCAAATAATAAATATATTTTTTACCAGGTTCAACATCATTATCAGTAAATATATTTTCATTTGAAGTTTGAATAAGAACAGATCTGGAAAAATCTTCAACTCCGTCATCATAACTATCTCTATAAACATTCACATAAGAAATATCTTTGTTTTTAATTTCCCAAGATATCTTTATCCTAAAATAATCAATAAATTCAACTGAAACATTTGATGGAGGATCAGGGTTTATGTCATCCTTAAATGATAGCTGCTTTATATTTTGTACCAAATTTGTATTAAAACTAGGCTTGTATTTAGATCTAACCTTAATAGATGCATCTTCAATTTTTGTAAAAGCTATTTCACTATCTGTTTTTAGTTCTCTAAATTTTTTATCTATAAATGCACTACCAGCAGAAACAAACAAAGTATCATCATCTTTTATTTTAACATCAAATCCTTCTATAACGCCATCTTTAATTGAATTGGAAAGTCCGTTAAAATACAAATCCATAGATGTAAATCTAAGTCTGTCAAAATACGCAGAATAATTATCGCCGTAATAAAAATATGGAAGTTGAAGATTTTTTGTAAATTTTGGCATTTTAATTATCTAGTCTAAGTTTTATAAGCTCTCCATTTTCAAGCTCAAACATCATAGCGAAACTTCTTAAGACGGGTACATTCTCATAGATACCACAAGAAGGACCCGTTCCAGTCTGAGAAACCTGATAGACATAGCTATTATTGTTCCATGAAAATTTTTCACCATCATTTGCATCTATTGAAAGGAAATATCTCTTGTTTACTTCAAATTCGAATTGCTCAAAATTTGGAGTTACTTCTATCGTTGCTCTTTCTCCAGCTTGTAATGGCACACCATCCTGAGGAAAAGAAGAACCATTGTAAGACCATCCATTTGTATCAACCTGAGTGAAAAGACTATATAGTAAATTATTTCTTGCCTCATCAGCAAAGAATCTTACTCTAAAATGAAAATTTGCAAAATCCAATTCATTAACAAAGTCAAAAGTGACTACGTTAAAGAAATTAGTACCACACTGCTTTCTTAGTAGAATATTTGATTCTATTTCAGTTGGCTCGGAGTCATTTTGAGATATCATGTATATCTTACAGTAATAATTTTCATCACAAGTAAGAGGCAACCCATAAGGTATAAATGAGAAGTATCTAGTCTGTCCAGTCCTTACTATTGCAGAAGAACCTACGGGGAAATTTTCGCCATCTACCTTAAAATAATTAGGACTAGAAATTGTACTAACACTGAATAAAAGGTTTGATTGAGCTGAGTCTTCATACACCTCAACCCTAAAATCAACAGACACAGAAATCGGATCTTCGTTTAGATATGACCATATTATAGAATTTGCAAATATTGCTGAAGAGTATGGATCATTATCAGGTATAGGATTTGCGATTTGACCAACGATTTGAGAAGTCAATAACCTAACTCCTATTCTTAGATTAGTGCCAAACTGAGATTCATCTGTTGAAAATATTCTATTTTCTGGTATAATCTGATAAGAACTAAATGAGGTCTCATCTGTGGTATTTATTCCAAATAAAATACTAGAACCGAATGGTAGCTCTTTCTGACTTGTTAAAATACCTCTCTTTATTTTTGATGGCAAACTAAAATTAACAGTAAATACCTCTGAACTTGAACTTCCAAGTGAAACTACTCTCAAACTCCTAACAGATGGCGCAAGATTATCTTGAGATGCACTTCTCAAAACTATTCTGACCTGGAGATACTGACCCTCCATAAAGCTTAGGTCATAATTATTGCTAGAAGAACTAAGAACTACAGTATAGTCGGATGCAAGAAGTGCGTTCTTGGAAACACCACTTCTTACTTCAAAATATACACTGGTGTTGGGTGGCTCTATAACATCCCATGAAATACTACCCCAAGTTATGTGACCAGAGGTGTTATTAAATATTTCTGTTTCATAAATTCCAACTTCTACCATAATTTTATCAGCAGAATAGAATGGAGCATCTCCATCTATAACTTTTAATTTTTGACCATTTGCTCCGTCTATTTCTATTATTTTATTTGATATTGAGAATGAATCAAAATCAAAATTTTCTGTTTCTGGAGTTATTTTTACAAATAAATTATCATTATAGCCATCCTGTGGATCAGAATCAGGATCACCACTAATATCAGTCTGATTGCCAGCATTGTCAACTAGTTTTGCAAATATTCTAACTTCATTTTGAACATTTTGTATTATTTTTCTAATATCACCCTCTGTAACGTACACTATGTTGCCATTTGCATCCTTGAATATATCCATAATTTTATGAGAAGAGCTTCCTTTGAGGTTCCAAGTTCCCTGGAATACGTATAGACCCCTGTCAACTGCAGCAAAAATTCTATTTGTATTGTTGAATTGTAAAGTGGCCATTCTGTTTACATCTAAATTTCTCAAAGTTTGGAAAGAAGTTATAAATGGAACGCCAGTATTTAGGGACCTTATTACTCTGCCTCTGCCCTGCAATCCAGCATATATAGAAGTCCCTATAGACGTTATAGACATAACAGAAGTTTCAGCATTATGTATAATTGTTGGATTGCCAACAGTGGGAGCAACTGGAACTTTGAATATTCTAGAATCTGCAGAATTAGGCTGCTTAGTACCAAATATGACAAAATTTTCAAAACCAGTCACACTCATTATGCCGTTATCAATGTTAGATATTGACCTTTCCAGATTAGTACCATCAAATGAATACAAGCTACCTGTTGACTCACTAGAAGATATCCTGTATGTGCCAAAATAAAGCTTTCTAGTATTTGAATTATAATGAGGGTGACTCACACCATTTGAATCTAAAGTTGCCACTGGAGAAAATGAAGCTCCATTAGTGGACATAAATATTTTTGCGAAACCATTTGCCTTAGATACGCCAACAATTAGTCCATTATTAAATCTATAAATAAATTCAACTCTCGATCCAGCCTCTTCATCTAATGATACGAAATTTTCTTCAAATTCATTATTTGAGTTTAAATAATATATTCTTGCTAAATTAGAAGTACCTATAAGAGTAACTACCTTACCGTCAGTAGTTCTTGTAAAATAATTACCACATCTGCCAACAACACCTTGAGGAAGATTAGCAGACACAGATCCAGAAGAGGAACCGAGATCCACATCAAATAAAAACTCTTCCTGGAAAGGAACGAATGGCTTATTGTTTGTTCCGTCTGAGGTAAAATTATCATAATTAGATATAACCATTCCAGATATACCACTAACCTTATCATAATCAATTAAATTACCATCTTCATCCTCTAGCTTTATAAACTGAAGTTTAATTGTATTAGGACCAACCTGTTCGACATATCTAAGCTTAGCAACAGGAGGCTCTTTATCAATAGTGACCTCATCGTATGGCAATTTAATTATTTCATTTCTTGTAGTAATAGCATCGGCTAACCCATCACTTATTACTGAATATATAGAATTATTTTGACTTATAAGATTTTCCACACTAAATGTCTTTGGTCCGAATGCCTCTATCTCAGCTCTATTTTGAGAATAATCATTATAAAGTCTTATATCTTTTCTTACCTTTATGTATACCTCATCATTTGGCAGTATTTTATCTTCAAAATATATAATTCCATATTTAGTGCTAATTCTATAACCCCTGGTTATTCTCTTTTTATTCAAATAAACCTCAACATAATATTTGCCTTCACCATCATCTTGGATGGGAGGGAAAACAAATTTTTGTCTTGGCTCAGATACGGATTGTGAATTTTGAACTTGTTCAGCATTTGTATCAAAAACTATATTTAGGTTTGATCTATCAAAAATTTGTATGTATTCTGTCTGATAAGAATATATGTCTTTAAATATAAGTCTATATATATAGTTAGAAGAAACAATTAATAAATTTTTACCATCTATATACTTTACAGATTTTATGTCATTAATATTAAATAGTTCTGCGTCCTGCAAGAAATCCTTATCAGATCCCTGTATGCCAACATACCTTGCAATTGTATCAACTGATTTTATAGAAGAACCACTTGATACAAATATTTTATTGCTTGTTGCAAAAAATCTAAGATTGTCATCGACACATTCTACCGAGATTGCAGGATAGCTAAAGTTTAGCTCATCAGAAAACTGCTGAACATAAGAATTTGAGTTTAACGTAGAATCTATTTGATAAACCCCAACATTTGTACATATCCATAAATAGTTTTGATCAGAAGAAGCAGAATAAATTTTATTTATATTTGTTGAAATTGAAGAAAGTGGATATCTAACTATCTCTAAATTTTCTCCTAAAGTCAAATTTATAGAAAATATATTATCTGATTCGTATGGATCAATAAAAGGTATTTTTTGGATTATTGAATTTTTATAGTTTTTAATTATAATAATATCAGAATCACTTATTAAAACTAGATTATCATTAAATTCAAGTATAAAGTTGAAATTTTTACTTAGTACACTAGAGCCTTCTCCTGTAACATTTAAGACAAAGAATCTAAAATGATCATTTGAAAAAAGTAATTTTTGCTTTACGCTAACAATCATATTCCCAAATGAATCAAACTTTAAACAATTGATATTGTCAGATTTTGTAAATCCAGAAGAAGAAACAAAATGTGTTATATTGTCGTTTTTAATGTCAGAAGAATCAAAAACTAAATTTTTTCTTGCAGAAACAAATATTATATTTTTAAGTGTTTTTGTCCAAACATCACCATAGTTATTAGGCCTTGCATATACGTAATTTACGTCTGGCAAATTATATGTAGTGGGACCAATTAGATCAATATAGAATGGATCCCTACTTTCAGAAAAACTAAACTTTATGTTTCTAAATCTCAATTTTCCAGAAATTGAGTTTGAAGAAGAACCAAATATTAAAGATTTTCTATTCAAATCTGCAACCAGAATTTCGTCTGGATCAAAACCAGAATAAGAGTCAATACCTATAGAATAAGCGCCTGGAGAAAAAGATAAATCATATTTTATGTTATATACATATATTGATGAATTTTCTATGTTGGAATCAACACCAAGATAAAATATGTCTTGTATATCTTCAATCGATTTTGGACTTGTAAATAAATTCACATACCTTGTTTCAGGAAGAACTATTCTAGTGTCATACCCTCCCTCTTCTCCGACTTTACTTCCAGAAGAAAGCCAATTTCTATACTCTCTAGACCATCTTGCGGTATATATTTCTTGAATTGAATTTTCTATTGATGAAGAATTTATTTCTTGATTGTACGGATCAACACTATAATTTCTTGGTTTGTAGAAATTTAATACCAAATCTCCATTTTTTGATGTATATGGATCCGTTATGTCATCAATAAGAGACAGATATGGTCTTACACAATCAAAATTGTAAGAAACGGAAGTTATAATTTTTGGTACAGTAAGAGAAGAAAGACCAGGCGATATCTGTCTGTAATAAATTCTATTAAATCCATTCAAAACGTCTTGCCATACAATATGGACATTATTATCAAAATCTATACAGATACTTGGAAAATCTGCCTGTTTACTATCAATATTACTGACATCAAAATCTGTTCCTCCAGAATAGGCACTGCTCCAAGACTTTGATCCAGAATTATATCTAGCAAGCTTTATTTTCTTTCTTCCAAATATGTTCTTTTCACTCCAAACAATAAAATAATTTCCAGCCTTATAGGCGTGATCTATATTAGAAACTTCGACTTCCGAACTGGAAACCTGTGAATCAAAACCAGAAAAACCAGAACTTAACCATCTAGACTGAGAATAATTATACTGGCAAAAGAATATGTCTGACTTTCCAAACTTTTTATCAATCCAAGACACATACATATTGTTGTATTCATCTGCAAGTATTTTTGGACCAATACTAGATCCAGACTGATCAACTATTTTTACCGGAGTTGACCAATTCCCATTTTTATATACAGAGTAACCTATGTCGGATTTACTATTGGCATATATCTCAAACACCAAATGAACGTTTCCAAAACTGTCTATACAACTAGAGGGCCTTGATGGATAGTACTCAGAGTCAACAGCTGTGGCTGGGCCAGACCATGATCCATCTGGTGTTTTAATTATAAATTTTATTAATTTACCATCTGAATTTGATTCTTCCCAAAATATTACTTTTTTACCAGATCTTGCACTGCAAGATATATTGTCCTTATCTATTCCAGAAACATTAACAGATTCCATGTCTCCTTCGTCAATGGCAGTCCACCCATCATCATTCTTATTAAAAAGTCTATATTTACCATCTTTTACAGCAACATGAAATGATGAAAAGTTTGACGAAAGATCAATATTTGATGACTTTATTCCATTTACAATCAACGAATCAGGCAAAGTATCTATTTTAAGTTTATAACTTCCATCATTTAAATATACACCAAAAGATCCATCATGGTTTAGTCTATTTGGACTCAAACCATCTTCTGCCAAAAGAGATTGAACATCAAATTTGAATGTATATCCGCTTTTATTAGAAGCAAGCGTATCCCATTGATCTCCAGCAAAATTTTGAGACAGATAGGAATAAGAATTATTTATACTGGAATATGCATTTGCGGCGTATGGATCGAAAGAATCTTCAAAGTCAGATATAAGTATGTCTATAAAATCAAAAATAGAATCATTAAAAGAAGATATCCTGCTACAGGGTATACCAGAATATTTTTCAACTAAAAAGACTTCATAAAAAACACCAAACGGGATATTATTATCTGTTAAAGAACTTATGTTTATGTTCTTTAATATACTAACCATGTCTGATATATTTTTACCAGAAAGATCAATTGATGCAGAATCTATGTATTCTTCAGAACCAGAAATTTTTGTTATAGACAAAATATTGTCTTGATAAGACATTGAGTAATCAACAATATTGAAAAAATTGTTTTTCTCAATTTTTGCTACAGAAACAGAGCCGGAAAATATGTTAAATGAAGCTTTGCCATTATTAGAGAAACTAGTATCAAACTCAAAGCAACCAGATTCAACCCTAAAGGACCTTGGAGAAGAAGAGACAAGATTCCATCCATCTTTTTCTAAATCAACAACAGAGCTACACGGAGTATTTATGTCCCATCCGAATACTGGTAAGTCGTTAAATATACTTATACCCCTACTATGATATATAGATAATTTTTTACCATTTGGAGACAATTCTATACCATTAAAAGTAAAATTGTCAACTGATAGATTGGAAGACTGGTTTTGCGTAGAATTAAGATTAAAGTCTATAAAATTTTGATCAGGCGTAAATTTGTAAAGTTTAGAAGACTCTTTAAAATTAAAAGAATTTACGGAAACTATAAAGTGATTGTCTTTGGCAGCCATTGAAGATATAAAGCCTTCTGGAAAAAATGCTCTTTCTTCAAAACTTTGAGCAGCATATATAGATGAAACTCCAGGTTCAAATATACCATCAACATTTATATTTAATTTTTCAACCTCTAGTGCAACTTCTTTTTCTCCATCTGGTCTTGATCTTAAGGTAATGAACTTTTGCGTAGAAGAAGAAACTAAATATGTTGAATCCATTTTTTTAACGCCATTAACAAAAAGGAAAAATCTATTACCCCTTACTCCAATTAAGGTTTCGTGATATTGAGCGTTATTATTGGTAAATTCTATTTTTGAAGAAGTATCAAATATAACCAAAGTCTTGTTCAAATACTCTATGACTTCATAATAAAATACACCGTCCGAAAATTGCATGGAATACCCAGCTAATTGGCTTGGCTCACCAGACCCGACATTGTGAATTTTTGATTTTAATAAAAGAGTATACCCTACTTCGTTTGAAACATTTTCTTTCCAGAATTTACCTGAAAAATAGAAGTTTATTTTTCCAAAATTTCTAAAATTTTTATCATCATAAGAAACAGAAAGAGATACAAAATATCTTGCACCAGGCTTTAGAACCTGGGCAGGAATTGTATAATAATCGTTTTCATATTCACCTATAAATGACAAGACATCATTAGATCCATCTCTTGTACCTATTATAACTTTAAAAAAGTTAGGATTTTTATTTCCTGGTTTTTTTAACTTCCATCTTATCACAGGCTGATCACTAGAAACCACTGGATTAGAGAATTTGCCATCTATTGACATGTCAAAAACAAAATAACCAGAAGATTGTATTATTTTTGATTCACTTCTTACAACGGTACCAAAGTTAGAAAAATTTTCAGGTCTCACAGTAAAATAGACAACATCATCTTGTCTCAAATTTAATCTTACAAATTTTCTGTTGTTTACTGTCTCTATAAGCTCGTCATTGACATACCATTTAATTTCACTTGCATCATTGAATATTACATCTCCAAAAGAACCAGAAGATAATTTTTCTATAAGAGAATATGATGCCTCAAGTATATCTTCTTCAACTGGATCAGGAGGAAGTATTTGCAAGTAACTTACTACAGGAGTCTCTGCCTTAATCTGAACAGCTGGTAGACTTACAGCTATTCCTGTTTCAAGATCATCAAAAGCTAGTATCTGAGCATACCATATATCATTATATGATATTCTACCGGATGGAACAATTTTTGAATTTTTCAAATTAGTTTGCAAAACGTTATTTCTAAACCAATTTATTTCAACAGAAATTTCTTCTCTGCTTTTTTGGAAATCAATAACCAAATCATTATCAATACTAAATGTAGAATTTAAATATTTTGCATCTATGACAAATGGAGTGTGATTAACTTTTAGTATAAAAGAAACCCAATTAGAAGAAGAACTATTGTCATAAAACTTTATTTGACCAAAATACTGAAGATTTCTACCCAAAGGCAAAGATGGAGAGAAAATGTAACTACCAACTGAGGCTGAAAAATTAGATATACTAAACCTGTCTCCTTCAAAACTATCAGTTCCGTGATTATTACTAGATCCACTAATCCTTAAATCAAATTTTAAAGATTCAAAATTTATGCTGGCGTAATCCGAAAAAGACCAACTAATATGAACATCATTAGGTCTGCACCTAACTCCGCTTAATATATCAGAAGAACCGTTTATTTTTACTATAGGTATCATTTTATTCTAATTCAACTATTGATCCAGTAAATTTAATTCCAGAACCAGGGACAATAACAGTAGAAAAGTTATTTGTTATGCCAATAACATTTATACTATTTAAAGACTCTTGGCTATTAAGTAATTTCGAATATTGCCACACCGACTCCTTTGACTCCAATAATCTTCCATCACTTAAACCCAAATATTGACCCTCTGAAGAGCCTTCAGCGCACAATACCCTAACAGTTGAAGGAATAGAACTTTTAATTAAAAATTTACCACCAGTAACTTTCTGTGTATCAAATATATTAACAACTATTCCATAATTGTAAATATCAAAAACGTCTTTTTCTGTAAAATAGGGTCTGTCTTCAAAACCATCAGATCTTCTATTGAAACAGGAAACCTCATTAACAAGACTAGAAAGACGGATACTCCTAAAAGAATCACCAAAACATCTTGAATTCAGAACAAAGTCAAAGCAGTTTTCAGGAGATGGCAAGGAAAAGTATTCTACTCCATTTGAATACTGAGAAGGAGCCTCTCCATATATAGAATATGTCAATTCTTGGCAATTAACATAAATTTTTAAAAAATAAGACTCTGTAGGATCATTATTACCTGGCGCTGGAATTGCAGGCTGACCCATAGATATAACAAGATTTGTCCATTTGTTGACAGAAAAATTTTCTGTTTTAAATTTGTAATAGTCTGATGAATTATTTTTTCTAATCCAAAAATGAATGGAGTTTACATCTGGGCTATCAGTTGATTCTTCAAATATAAAAAATTCACTAAACCTATTTGAAGATGCGTCATTAAATATCACATACTCGTTTGTTGAAGCATCAAGAGAAACCTTAGCTTGACAAGCAATCATCCTTCTTCTTGTAACAGACTGCTGATTGGCGATTATAGAACCAAAAGATGTGGAAAAATAGTCAATACAAAAAACCCAATCGGTACCGGAAGAGCCATTTGGATAAGGGCCAAAATATTTTTTGCTCAAAAAATCAACAACAATCTTGTACTCAACCCCGTTCTTCATAGAAATACTATTTTTATTATTTGAACTAGAAACATATTCAATATCTGTTACAATTGAAGAACTATCTGCATTAAAAGCAGTAATATTTGGTATAGAATTTACAAAATAAGAATATGGACCAAGGCTCTGATCAAATTGATATGCAAATGTCCTGTCAAATGAATATGGCATACTAATTTACCTCACAATCAAAATTCATAAAAAGTCTTTGGTCGAAATTATTTATATTATTATTTTTAATAACTCGTTTAATCCAAATATAAATTGTATCCATTGATTTTATCGTTGATGAATATCTTTGTGTAAATATTGGAGGTATTGGCAATAAAATATTTTGCAATGCACCTATTGCCTGATATCTAACAACACCTAGGAAGCCACTAAATCTAGGATCTGAGCTTTCATCCATAGATATACCTTTTACTGAAGACCTCGAGGGCGATGGACCAAAAATAACCTGATCACTAATTGATATTGAAAATGGAAGTGGCTCATTAAAAATAATTTGATTTGTTGATGAGTTATAGCCAGATATATATCTTTTATGAGAAGAGCCATCAGTAGAATTAACAACTATAGGCATACCAACAAGAAGTGATGGAGAAAAAACTGAATTAGAATTAAACCTTGAAAGCAACAAATCTGTCAAGAGTGAATTTACATTAATTGAAAAATTGTTTCCTGATATATTGCTTGAAATAACTCTCTCAAATAATGGTATTTCAAAAGCAAAATCATATGTATAATATGGAGATGGCTCCCATGAGAATCTTGCAGATATGTTTGAGCACACAAAATCACCCTGTTGAGCATTAATATTTAAACCAAGACATCTAAACTGAGTAAAATACTGACCAGACTCATCAAATGTAAAATTAAATATATCTGTTTTGTTATTTCTTTTTACTTTAGAATTTACAATATGACCCTGAATAGGAGTAAAATAAAGACCTCTTTCTATTATCTTAAAAAAAGCAATATCACCCTGCTGCTCAGCTCTCATGAATTCAACAGACATTATTTCTTCATCTATTGTTATTTCAATAACATTACCTTGCTGAAGGCCATCAGAGATACCATGATCATGAATACTTATGTTTATAGAATCTGGATACATGTTTTCTATTAAAAAACTATTTCCAAAAACATTTCCATCAGAAAGGTAACCACCAATACTATTTTTAAATTCGCTTGGAAGATATGTCTGAGAATTAATGTCAGACATAGTGTAGAACATGTCATAATACAAAGAACTATCAAATGTAGAAGATCCTAAAAAAGCAGACCTATAAGAATTTGTTTGGGAGGACCCTCTAGAAGCACAAATATAATACCACCCATTATAATAAATAGACTCGTACTCCTTAAAGTCACTAAAAAGAAAACTAAGATTTGAAGTTTCTATTCTGATTCCTATGCCAGGAGTACTCTTAAAGTAAGAGTACATATTGTATATATTATTGCCACTCAATAGATATTCAACTTTTTTAAATTCATTTCCATTTTTGTCATAAAAATATCCATTTAAATATATAAAATTATTAGAATTTTCTACTAAAAACTTTGCTTTTATATACCCAGAAATATTGCTTGAAAGAGAGTTTACATTTTCAATGTCGTACCTTATTCTAAAAATAGGATTTTTGCCCTCTATAGGAGAAGAGTACTCATTTTTGTTGCCATATATTTCTAAATTTAAATCTGTTTCTTCATTTGTCATATTAATATATCGCTCCTGACTATGTTTTGTCCATCAAAAGAATATATTTCTGCCCCTAAATTAACGTATATATTCATTACATTATTTTTTGTTTTTTCAATAAGCCTTATTGGCTTTTTAAATGTACCAATGTCTGCGACAATAGAAACAGATGATGCATTAAGCCTATAAAGTGAGCCGTCATCACAACCAAGATAATAGCTATTTTTATAAAATTCAATTGAATTACACATAGTATTTTTTGCGCTACTTTTAAATATTTCAAATAAAGTATTATTACTAAATCTTTTTATTTCAAGCGACCTATTAGAGTTCTCAAAAGACATTACAACGTCGTCTGCAGAGTTTTTTATAGCGATACATGGTAAAGGAAGCTGTTTTACCATAGTAAATATTTCAGTTTTTCTATACAAATAATAGGAACCATTTTTTTCTACTGCAAAATATGCCGAAGCACCATCTGAAGATGAAGCAGTTACATTAAAATTTTCTATATTAAGATTGCTTGATCTGAAATAATTTATGTTATAAGTAAGTGAAGAATTATACTCTAATGAATAATCAGTTCTATTGCCAGCGACATCTTCAACTAAAGCACCTATGTAGGTCTTACCATCTTCATCTAAAACAGTATAAAAATTATTAATATCATAATTTCTTGGCTCAGACTTTTTTACTTCTTGTATTTCATTTTCTTCATTAAATCTAAGTTCTTTAAAAACAAAACCATTTATTCCAGTTGTGTCATCATAACTATAAAGTTTTATTGATACATTCGGATCTGATACATATTCAGAATCATTTTGTATTTTTATGGCAGTTTGTGGAGGTTCCGTGTCAATTATGCAGAGTCCAGGATTTATTATGTTTAAATTTTTAATCACAATATCTGAAGATCTGTTTCCTAAGTCGTCTGAATAATAGCATAGAATTTCATAATCATTAGAATTAGGAAGATCCGCTATGTTCCATTTTATCTGAGAAATACCAGAATCAACCCTCTCAGCTATTGGGGAATTTAATATACCTAAAAAGTTAGAAGAAAAATAAGAATAAAATCTTATGTTGCTTTTTTCAGAATAATTTAAATAAGAATTGTCTATCAAAATTTCTATAGTATTTGAATAAGATTTGTTAGGAACGGGATTGATTAGCACTGGATCCTTTACCAATCTCGGACGAAAAGAAAAAGACCTTGGCATAACATTTTTAATTGATCTTATACCCTTTCTCGAAACACCACATGTGGCTAGTCTAATATTATTACCAAAAATAGGTTTTTTAAAGAAAAGCTCATATTCGCGAACACCTATTGGAAGTCTTGCTACAAAATCCCAATTAGAATTATCTATACCATCATAATTTAAAGTTATAAAAAGATCAAAGTAAAATTGGTCGTCTGGATAGCTTATGTTGTCAAAAGTTACTAAAACAGATTGATCAGGAAAAAACTCCTCACCACCTGAAGGCGACAATATGTTTTTTGCAACTAAATCTGCCATGACATCTCCATTATAGTATAATTACAAAAAAAATACATGAACTCATCTTTCAGAATTATTTTTCAAAAAATTAAAAGTTCCAGAATAATAATCAGATGACCCAAAGCTGTTTTTAATATCATCTTTGTTGTAGAAATCAAGTATGTAACTAGCATAATTAACTACTTTAATTTCTGTATTCAAATTTGCAGATCTATACTGCCTAAATTCAGAAAATAAATCAAATATGTTCGGCATAAAACACTCACCAGGAACAGTAATCTGCAAAGATGCCAAACCATCGCTATAAGCGATTCCATCACTTTGTTTTATTTGGAATTCTCCCTCATAAACGCCATCAGATATTTTAGTTAGAGGAACATCTATTGTCTCTATGCCCTGCTGATACAATTTAGCACCAATTACCTGATTATTTGATCTAGATGAGAAGAATGGATATCTCATAAGATTATTTATTCTTTCGACTCTATTTTTATCTTTAAACGTAATGACTGCTATTATTTTTGATATATCATATGTTTCATTTATATTTAATGATCTTAAATCATTTTCAACAATTCTTGTTCCTGTGCTTGGGTCGTATATAGTTTTATTATTCAACACAGGATATCTTCTATAGACAGAAGAAGGTATTCTAAAACCACCAGAGGAGCTAGAAGAGCTAGATGAGCTAGGTGCATCATCAACACCATAATAAAATTCTACTTCGTAATCTAATTTTTTATAATTTACAACTATATCTATACAGAATGTGTTAGTTACACCAAATGCTGTTAGTATCTGTATGCATACTCTTTTGATACCATTACCAGAACTTAAAACCCATGGAACAACAAATCTTTCTCTTTCTACAAAGAAGGGAGAAAATTCTGATATAAAATCTTTTTCTAGCTGAGATTTATTTTGAGTATAAACATAATCAGGTTCCTGTATGTGAAGCCAAGAAGAGAAATCTTGATCATTTTCATTTTTTATTCTTACAGCTTGTGTTCCAGGAACACCTATAACATCAAGATGCACAAAACAATCAGAAACTACTGGGTATATTATCTCCTCAGAAATTGTAGAAAAATAATCAACGAAATCTTTAACTACCCTTATTCTTCTAAATTCATCATAATTTGTTATTGTTTCAAATTTATTTGTTTGATCAAAAAATGTTCTACCATTACCCTCATTATATATTGGCACAAATGCCCTTGGAGTTCTTTGTGTTCCAAGCGCCATATGAGAAGATAATATCTTATCACCCGTTCTACCTATTGAAGAAAAATTACCCAAATTGTCTGCAATGAATTTATACTCTGATATAAATGGTTGCTCTGTGTCTCCAGAAACAAATTTAAAATGCCTATCATATCCACCCTGAGAAGAAGAATTTACAAATCTATTTGACATATCAATAGTCGCAAACATGCAACTAAATTGACCAGAAGAGAAAGATAAACTTGTTTCTCTCTTCTTATTAAATCTTGTGTCAGACCATGAAAGTACCGACTCTCCTCCAGGAAGAGAGCATATTTCCATATTATTATTCAATACATTTTTACCAGAAGAAACAAGAACTGGCAAAGTGTATTCTAGAGATCTCTTTGACTTACTTTCACATTTAAAATTAGATTTTGTGATAAACGTAGAGTCTCCGCTGTCAAACACTGCATAGGCTTTAAAATGATATTTTATATCTGGCTGCAAATACTTTCTAGATATGTTTTCTGAAATTAGATCAGCTGTCTCAGTTGACACTATGCTACTATTTGACAATTCAAAACCAGACATATTTATGTATTCCATGACGGGAGGAACAAAATTAACGTATATAATATTTTTAGAAGGACACTGATAATATCCCATTATTCCATTTGTAAAGCAATTTACGTTTACACTTGAATCAAAAGACCCAACGTAATTTAGGCAATCTTCATCTGAATAAATATCCATTTTAATCTTAAATAAAGAAGAATTTGAAGTCTTATTTATAAAAGGAATTTGAGTAATACATTCTGTTGATTCTTTTGAATTGCATAAAAATACAGAGTTAAAATTGCCGGAAATAAATTTATTCTCCTTAATTACAACTCTTAAAGACCTAAGACCATTTTGTTTTGTTTTTAACCTGAACATGATTTTTCTTCCTGAAGAATCTATAGATATAAATTCTCCATCTACCAGTCCATTAGAAACTGATGAATTTGATTGAGGATATGTAACGCCTTCACTAATTGAGTAAGAAGAAGATATATCTAAATCTTCTTTGGTAAAACCAACATAAGATACAGTGCCACCAAAACGTAAAACAAAATCTGAGAATTCAGAGTTACCGCTACCTCTTTGTATATGGACATAAAAAGATTTAGTGGTTTCTCCTATTGAAACACCATCTAATGATGACCTGCTATTATCATAAAAATTAAATCTCAGTATTCCATCTTCTGACTTGTAATTTATAAATTCTTGTTTTGGCAAATTTATACTAGAAGATATAATTTCTGGCATTACCCAAATCTTAGAGTTTGAATTTAAATTTGGATTATTCCCAGATATATCTGATGAAACAGCAAGTGGATCCTTAATTTCATTATTATTTTGAGAGACAAGACCATGCTTGAGCGACGAAGACTGAGAATTAAAACCTATTTTAACAAATAAAACTTTATTTGACAACTCTTCAATACCAGAAGCATGGAATCTTACAAGTAATTCGTCTCCAGCTTGAGCGTAATGACCATCAGCATATGCGTTTACTCCATCAACAGACCAAACAGAAGGATCTACAGAAGAGGAATAAGAATAGGCCTTATTCTTAAATCCATCATCATAATAAAAATCAACAAAGAAATTAAATGTATTAGAAGCTGGTGCCTTGAAAGTAAATTCAACTTCACAAACTTGTGGTAATATTTTAAATGAATATGGATCGTATGGGTCATAAATAAAGAAATCTTTTAACTTATAAAGCATTTCGTCAAGAAGGCATTTATTAATACCAGAAGATCCATTAGATATAAAGGAAGAGTATATGTAATTGTTTTCTTTTGAAGCTGCAGAATCTTGAGACCTCCATGCTACTATAGAATTTCCATAGTAGTCACTTCCAATTGAAGGCTCGAAAGAAGATATTTGATTTTGAATATTTTCTGAAAGATAATAGTTTTTTCCAAATATAGAAAAATGATTTAAATAACCCCTATAATATATGTCAGATCTATAGTTTTTTATATTCGACTGATAACAAAGACCTATTCTGTCCTCTTCAAATCTTTTTGCATCTACATTCTTTGATAACGAGTTTGCAGAAACAGAAACAGGTATTTGCGATAGAACCAATGGATCGTTTATTTTAAAATCATTAGAACAAACATTGTCTTTGTCTCCTAGTAATCTACAATATCTATTAAGATTTGTCTCAATTGATGCATTAGAATCATAAAGCCTAAAAAGATCTATAACTGGACCAGGAGCCCATATATCAGAATTACTTCTATATCTAATGGGATGTTCTATCAAATAATACAAAAATGATTCATATTTGTGCGTAGAAATATCGGTAAAAAGATTCCATTCATTTGCAAATCCACCTATTAAAACAGTATCGTTTCTACACCAAACAGAACAAGCAAAAGTAGGTATAGTTCCAGAATTATACTGAAAATCAATTTCTCCCCAATAAACAACTTTAAATTCAGAATCTATTGCAAATGAGAACTTTGAACCAGCAGAAATTTCAACAGCTTTTAAGCCAGATGGAACATTAGATTGGTTAAAAGAATTGTCACCCCATGCATATACAGAACCGTCAACATCTATAGCTAATGCGTGAGAAGATCCACAAGATACTGATGTAAACAGACCAGATGGGACATTGTTATTTATACCACTATCATTTCCCCAAGATTCCAATGAACCGGTACTGGTAATCGCAACTATAAAATCATTTCCACAAGAAAATGTTATAATTTTAAGTCCAGAAGGTGGAAGTAGAGAGGAAGAATAAGTATTTCCGTAAACCTCGCAGTATCCATTTAGTGTTTTAATTGCAAAGAAATCAGGTCCAGCAGATACATATTCTGCGTATATTGCATCGTCGTCACTTACATACAATGTATTAATAGTATTGATGTCAGACTGAATTTGCGCACTAGCGACACCAGGATCATAGTATCCTATCAATTTATAGTTTTCGTCAATGGCGACTACAAAACCGACACCAGAAGCAACCATTAAAACTCTCGTATTTCCAAAAGGCCTATCTTCAAAATAACTACTTGAACTTGAACTACTACTAGATCTGCTACTGCTGCTAGAGCCACTACTACTGCTAGACTCACTACTACTGCTAGATCCACTACTACTGCTAGATCCGCTACTACTGCTAGACTCACTACTACTGCTAGACTCACTACTACTGCTAGATCCGCTACTACTGCTAGATCCGCTACTACTGCTAGATCCGCTACTACTGCTAGACTCACTACTACTGCTAGATCCGCTACTACTGCTAGACTCACTACTACTGCTAGATCCGCTACTACTGCTAGACTCACTACTACTGCTAGATCCGCTACTACTGCTAGACTCACTACTACTACTAGATCC
>SXGQ01512999.1_pt1 | contig 42361 bp, 38 predicted proteins | sample 3178371 | NCBI WGS metagenome assembly SXGQ01 (sample SAMN11356859, study PRJNA531348) | freshwater metagenome | isolation source: freshwater sample F1-20 | place: China: Fuxian Lake, Yuxi | collected 2017-12-25
AAATCGATAAATATGATTTAGAACTTTCCGGTGGTCCGATACAAACAGCTTCATCCGCAAAACGAACAGGTAAACTATCTTTATCAGCTGTAGAATAAACAGCAACCGTTTTAATTCCCATTTCTTTACATGTACGAATTACACGTAAAGCAATCTCACCTCTATTTGCGATTAATATCTTTTTAAACATTTTAATAAGGATTTATTAATTACAGAATTAGGGATTAAAAACCGGAAAATGTTCCAATTTTTAATCCCTAACCAATCTTCTAATCAAAAATTAAGCTGGATCAACTAAAAATAATGGTTGATCATATTCAACTGGAGACGCATCGTCAACCAATACTTTAACGATTTTACCAGAAATTTCTGATTCAATTTCATTAAATAATTTCATTGCTTCAATAATACAAACTGTTTTACCAGCTGTAACTGAATCACCAATATTAACAAAAGATGCTTTATCTGGTCCTGCTGAACGGTAAAAAGTACCAATCATTGGAGACTTGATAATAATATATTTTGAATCATCACTTTCAGTTGTTACCGGAGCAGAAGGTGATGCTACTGGCGCAGCAGAAGCAACAGGTGCAGCTGCAATAGATTGAGGAGCAGCAACTGGAGCAGCTTGAACGATGTATTGTTGTTCAACTTTCCCTAACGCTTTCTCAGATTTGATAATAATTTTAAAATCTTTTTTCTCGATTTCAACTTCAGTAACCCCTGATTTTGAAACAAACTTAATTAAGTCTTGAATTTCAGTAATATTCATACTATTTTATGTTTTAAATTGAATTTAATTTATTAAGAATTATATGCCCATTTAAGGTAAACAGAACCCCATGTAAATCCACCACCAAAAGCAGATAAAATTAAAGTGTCCCCTTTTTTCAATTGTTTTTCATAATCCCAAAGACAAAGTGGTAATGTACCAGCGGTCGTATTTCCATACTTCTCAATGTTAATCATTACTTTTTCTCTTGGTAATCCCATTCTTTCAGCTGTAGCGTCAATGATTCTCAAATTTGCTTGGTGAGGCACTAACCAATCTACATCTTCACTTGAAAGATTGTTTTTTTCCATTATTTCAGCAGAAACTTCTGCCATATTTGTAACAGCAAACTTGAAAACTGATTTCCCTTCTTGCTTCACAAAATGCATTTTATCTTCAACAGTTTGAATTGTTGGAGGATTTGCACTTCCTCCTGCTGGTTGAATTAAAAATTGTTTTCCTGAACCATCACTTCTTAAAATAAAATCTTGAATTCCATTTCCTTCATAATTAGGTTCTAATAAAACAGCACCACATCCATCACCAAAAATGATACAAGTTGTTCTGTCTTCGTAATCAATAATAGAAGACATTTTGTCAACACCTACTACAACTACTTTTTTATATTTACCAGTTTCAATAAATTGTGAACCAGTAGATAAAGCATATATAAAACCTGAACAAGCTGCAATAAGATCAAAACCCCATGCATTTGTCATTCCTACATTATCACACAATACATTCGCAGTGCTTGGGAATGGATAATCTGGAGTTACAGTAGCCAAAACAACAAGATCAATATCCAACGGATTTGTACCTGTTTTTTCTAATAATTTTCTAACTGCTTCTGTTGCCATATCAGAAGAAGCACCATTTTTCATGATTCTTCTTTCTTTTATTCCTGTTCTAGAAGTAATCCACTCATCAGTAGTATCTACCATTTTAGCTAACTCATTGTTATCTAAAATATAATCAGGAACATACCCTTGAACACCAGTAATTGCAGCTGTTATTTTTTCCATAATTTAATTGAAAGCTTCGTTAATCTTATTTGACAAGCCTGATTTAGCAACCTCATATGAATGCTTAATCATATTTTTAACGGCTATATCATTTGAAATGCCGTGACCAATAATCACGTTTCCTTTCACTCCTAAAATGGCAGTACCGCCATAATTCTCATAATTGAAACGATCAAAATACTCATCTTTGATACCTCTTTTTTTCATTAAAGTATAAATTCCTTCAGCTTCTTTTAGAACAATATTTCCAGTAAAACCATCACAAACGATCACGTCTGCAATTCCTGAAAATATATCACGCCCTTCAATATTTCCAATGAAATTTACTTCCTCTGATTCTGCTAATAATTTGTAAGTAGCAATAGTCAAAAGATTTCCTTTTGATTCTTCTTCTCCAATACTTAATAAAGCAACACGTGGTTTTTCAACTCCGTATACAGTTTTAGCATAAATATTTCCTAGAATAGCAAATTGATACAATACATCCGGTTTACAATCAGCATTTGAACCAACATCTAATAAAATAGAATTTCCACCATTGATAGCAGGAATAGTTGATGTTATACAAGGTCTGATAATTCCTGGTATTGTATGTATCTTGTAAATTGAGCCAACAAGCATCGCACCAGTATTACCTGTACTTGCAAATGCTTGAATTTCATTACTAGCTAACAAATCAAAACCTACAGAAATACTACTGTTTGGTTTTTGAGGAATTGCTCTTGTAGGATGATCATGCATCGTAATTTCATCCGGCGCATGCACGATTTCGAAATCATCAGGATTTGCACCATGTTCAGAAAGGCAAGCCAAGATTTGATCTTGGTTGCCTAACAGAACAAGTTTTGTATCCTGAGGAAGTTCTTTTTGAGCAAGTATCGCTCCTGCTATATTAGCATCTGGAGCAAAATCACCACCAAAAATATCTATTCCAATCTTCATCAAGAAGAATTTTTTATTTACGCAACAGTTATCAAACTGCTACTTCTTTTTCAGCTACTACTCTACCTTTATAGTAAAGTTTCCCTTCATGCCAGTGTGCATGGTGAAACAAATGAGGTTGACCTGTTGTAGGACATGTCGCGATATTATCAGCTACTGCTTTAAAATGCGTTCTTCTTTTGTCTCTTCTCGTTGTCGAGATTCTTCTCTTTGGATGTGCCATTTTTTTTTATTTAAAGCGTTTAATTTAAATCCTTTAATATTGACCAACGCGGGTCTATATCATCGTTATTGTCATCGCTGTCGTCGTCATCTTCTTCGTTGAAATCATCATCATCGTCGAAGTTGTCGTCATCATCGAAATCTTCATCATCGTCAAAATCTTCGTCGTCTTCATCATCTTCCAATGAATTAACAACGTATTTTTCAAGTAATGCAATCATATCCTGATTACAATCCTCAATATCATGAATTACTCTCAAAGGTAATGAAACCGCTACCAATTCGTATAAATTCATCTCAACATGTACTTCGAAAGCATCTTTTTCCAAAATCACCAACGCTTCGTCTTCAGAAATATCTCCTCCTCCAATTTTATAGACGATTTGATATTCTCCTTCAACTTCCACTTCTATCGGTTCTGTACATCTATCACATTCGGTGGTTACAACTCCCTCAACATGATAAATTCCAACAAGCATTGTCTCTTTTCTCTCAAGTTCTAACTTAACGTGAACGTTTCCACTGTGTATTATTGAGTCTTCAATTCCCTCAAAAAAGGCATCAGTTAAATCATACTCAAATATATGATTACCAGTCTTTAAACCTATAAATGGAATCACATATTCTTTTCTAGACATAACTTAAAACCCTAAAATTGGACTGCAAAGATAATTATTTTAAACTTAATATTGTTAATATCTCATACTTTTTTCAAATTTAACAACTTTTTATCATTCAAAATTGGACAATCTCTTCTTATCAGCAGGTTGAATTTTCAATGGATTTGCAAACATCTCTTTTCGTTCTTTCTGATTCCGATAAATATCCATAGCTAAATAAATAGCACTTCTCATTGATTGTTCAGAAGCAATTCCTTGTCCTACTATATCAAAGGCAGTTCCATGATCTGGAGATGTTCTTACCACTGGTAATCCTGCTGTAAAATTAACCCCATCATCAAAAGAAAGTGCTTTAAAAGCTGTTAACCCTTGATCGTGATACATTGCTAAAATTCCATCATAATTATTCATTGCTGAAGAACCAAAGAAACCATCTGCTGGAAATGGTCCAAATGCTAAAATATCTTCTGTTTTAGCCTGATTTATGGCCGGAAGAATAATATCCTGCTCTTCTGTTCCCATTTTACCATTTTCTCCTGCATGTGGATTTACTCCAAAAACAGCAATTTTCGGTCGAATAATTCCAAAATCAGCTTTTAAACTTTTTTCAAATACTTTAATTTTCTGAAAAATAGTTTCTTTTGTTAAAGATGAACTAACATCTTTCAATGGAATATGAGTACTAACTAATGCAACACGCATATTAGAACCTACCATCATCATTAAAGCATCAGTCATACCCGCTTTATCCGCTAGATATTCTGTGTGACCCGCAAATTGAAAGCCAGATTTTTGCATTGCATCTTTTGAAATTGGCGCAGTAACTAAAACATCAATCTTTCCTTCAGCCAAATCTTTTGTTGCTGCTTCTAAAGATAAAAATGCAAATTTACCTCCTTCTTCAGTTGCTTTACCTAATTCGAAAGGAATCTCTTCATTCCAAACATTCACAACATTTACCTTTCTATTTAGAGCTTCGTCCGCAGTCTTACACGTCTGATACTGAAAATCGAATTCTTTCACTGCTTTTTTATGATACGAAAGTGTTTTTGTTGAACCATAAATAATTGGTGTACAATCCAACAAAATTCGACTGTCCTTTAAAGCTTTTATGATTACTTCTGGTCCGATACCATTCACATCTCCAATAGAAATCCCTACACGTATTGGGTGTGCGCTTCCTACTTCTTTTTCGATATGTGTTGATTTTTCTGGCATTTATTTATAATTTTTTAAAAAGTTGTATATCAATCTTACACCTACACCTGTTCCGCCTTGACCTTTGTAATTTTCTGGAGCATCTAACCAAGCTGGCCCTGCAATATCAATATGAACATAAGGAGCTTTTACGAAATGTTCTAAAAATTTTCCTGCAGTAATCATACCTGCGTATGGTCCACCTAGGTTTTTTAAATCGGCAACTTTTGATTTTACCTCTTCGAAATATTCATCCCAAAACGGTAAACGAACAACTCTTTCGTGCTCTTCATTTCCCGCTTTATCTAATTGAGAAAACACTTTTTCAGAAGCATTCCCCATAATACAAGAAGCTTTCGTTCCGATTGCAGCAACTGCCGAACCTGTTAATGTAGCTGCATCAATTACTAATTCAGGATCGTATTTTTTTGAATATGCTAAAGCGTCCGCTAAAATCATTCGACCTTCTGCATCTGTATTTAAAACCTCTACAGTCGTTCCATCATACATTTTAATCACATCACCAGGAGCATACGCATTTCCACCCGGACGATTATCTGTAGCAGGAATCAAAGCTATAACATGAACATTTAATTTATTTAAAGCTGCAGCATAAATGGCACCAGACATACATGCCGCACCACCCATATCGCATTTCATTGAATCCATTGAACCTTTTGTTGGCTTTAAACTTAAACCACCTGTATCATAAACAACACCTTTACCAACTAAAACAATTGGTTTTTTATTGATCGCTTTTTTAGGTTTGTATTCGATAATCGTAAAAGTTGGAGGGTCAATAGAACCTTTGTTCACAGCTAAAAGTCCACCCATTTTAAGAGTTTCAATTTTAGTTTTTTCCAAAACCTCTACTTTAAGTTCGCTATCATTTGCTAAACCTTCGATTTCTTCGCTTAACTTAACAGCCGTCAAAAAAGAAACTGGTTCATTCACCATATCTCTCGCCCAAAAAACTGCTTTTAAAACATTATTTAAATCTTCTATAGAAGTATCTTCAACATCCTCTTGAAGGTTAATCGCATTTAATTTATGAGAAAGTTTATCAGAATCTTTGAAATATTTTAAGAACTGATAATTTGACATCGCTAATCCTTCAGCGACATAAATCAATTTTTCAGTTTCTCCTATTATAGTAACTTCTTCCGTCTCTTTTGGTAATTGAGAACGAACACTAGAACCTGCGATTCTTAATTTCTCATTATTATCAGATGATTTTACAAAAAAGTAATACGATTCAGGAGTTTTTAAAAAATCCGTTTCTTTATCCCCTTTCAAAAAATCTTTAAAAAATGAAGTAATACTTTCTGAAACAGTTTTAGGAAGCTTCGTTTTTTTATCTCCAACAATCACTAATGGTTGATTGGATGAAATTTTCTTTGTTTTTTTTAAAATCATCTTTCGTGTTTTTAATTGTAACACCAAATGTAAGGAAAATCTAGCGATTCTTATTCAGGAATGAAAAATGTTGAGACTTTTCAAAATAAATTTTCAAACTTTAAATAAATAGTTAATTTTTAATCGTAAATTAGATTAAAAATTAATCAATATGAAAACAGTAGAAATTCAAAACCTATTTCAAAAGTTTGAACAAATAACTACAGAAATAGAAGGTGTAGAATGTTGGAGCGCTAGAGAATTACAAGTGTTATTAGGTTACTCCAAATGGGAAAACTTTTTAAAAGTAATCGAAAAAGCAAAATTAGCTTGTGAAAATGCAGGTGAAAAAACCGAAAACCATTTTCCTGACGTCAGGAAGATGGTTCAAATAGGATCAAATACTGAAAGAGTAATTGAGGACATAAATTTAACTCGGTATTCTTGCTATTTAATTGCACAAAATGGCGACGCTCGAAAAATGGAAATTGCATTTGCTCAAACGTATTTCGCTGTTCAAACAAGAAGAGCTGAAATTGTGGAGCAACGTTTACTTGATTATGAAGGATCAAGTCATATTGTTGTGGAGAGCAAAAATATTTCTACATAGATTAACAACTTTCATTTATACTTATCAATCATAATAAGGTTATTATTCTCTTACTTTTTCTTGATAAAAAGTAAGCAAAAATCCAGACCCTTTCAAGGTAGTTTTTACTTCGCTCCTCTACGTAAAACCGCTGGTAAATACTCTTCTACATGCTGATTTTCGCTGAAAAAGCGAAACGCAATTACGAAGAAATTTACAGCTACTACTGTAAAATAATCAATTAGAACATCCTTGAAATCATTTAATATTTCATTTTCAAAATTTAGTATTCCACTATTTCCCCGCAAGCTTTAGTCTTGACCCTGAATTCAACCTGAAAACTTACCTGTAAGTGAAGATGTAAAGAAAACCAAAAGAAAATTAGTGTCAGCCGAGAAAAAAGCATTGACTATAAAAAAGTTAGATTAAATCTTAAACAAACCTGATTCATAGATTTTGAATCAGGTTTAAATTAAATATCAAGCAAACAAAGCTTTAACAACTTCATCCATTTTTCCACATTTTACCAACTCAATTTTATAATTTTTTTGTTCTATTCCTTTCGCGTGTTTCGAAATAATGATTTTTTCAAAACCTAATTTTTCTGCTTCATGTATACGTTGATCAATTCTATTTACAGGTCTTATTTCACCAGAAAGTCCAACTTCTGCTGATAGACAAATTGTATTGCTCATTGGAATATCTGCATTTGAAGAAAGTACTGCTGCAACAACTGCTAAATCTATTGCAGGATCGTCTACTTTAATTCCACCGGCAATATTTAAAAAGACATCTTTCGCTCCTAATTTAAAACCACAACGTTTTTCCATTACCGCTAATAACATATTCAATCGTTTCCCGTCAAATCCTGTTGACGAACGCTGAGGAGTTCCATAAGCTGCGGTACTTACCAATGCTTGAACCTCAACTAAAATTGGACGATTACCTTCTAAAGTTGCGGCAATTGCAATACCGCTTAAAGAAGAATCTGTATTGGTGATGAGTATTTCAGAAGGATTAGATACTTGTCGTAAACCATTTCCGAGCATCTCGTAAATACCTAATTCATTTGTGCTTCCGAAGCGATTTTTAATTGTTCTTAATAATCGATAGACGTGATTTCGGTCTCCTTCGAATTGCATAACCGTATCTACCATATGTTCTAAAACTTTTGGTCCGGCTAATGAACCTTCTTTGGTGATATGTCCGATTAAAAACACAGGCACACCCGTTTGTTTAGCATAACGTAATAATTGAGCTGTACATTCTCTCACTTGAGAAATACTTCCCGGCGAACTTTCAATATTTGAATTATAAATCGTTTGAATAGAATCAATCACTAATAATTTAGGTTGAATTTCTTCGGCCTGGGTGATTATATTTTGAAGATTAGTTTCTGTTAAAATAAAACATTCTTGATTTTCTAAACCAATTCGTTCGGCACGCATTTTAATTTGTTGTTCGCTTTCTTCTCCTGAAACATAAAGAATTCGCATATTCTTTTCCATCACAGCTAACTGTAAGATGAGCGTTGATTTACCAATTCCAGGTTCTCCTCCGAATAAAATCAACGAACCAGGAACTAAGCCGCCTCCTAAAACACGATTGATTTCATTATCCTGAAGAATAATTCTAGAATGCTCTTGATTTTCAATAGTTTGCAAAGCTTGTGGTTTTGCATTTCTCCTAGAAGTTGAAAAAGCAACTACTTCAGAAGTATTCTTTTCTACGATTTCTTCTACAAATGTATTCCATTCACTACAAGAAGGACATTTACCCAACCATTTTGGTGTTTCATGTCCACAATTTTGACAGAAAAATGCTGATTTAACTTTTGCCATACTTTCAACTATTATAGGATAAAGATAAACAACTCATTTTAAAAAAGTACGTGAAATAAATGATTCTAAATTTTGACAGATAAATTATATTATATACATTTGACTTACAATTAGATGAATGAACCACTAAATCTTTAGTTTATAAATTTTTAAAATTAAATATTGATTTGTGGTTATTAATTAATAACTATGACTAAAAAATCACCTTTATCAAAAATAAAACTATCCTATTTTATATGGCTTATATTACTAGGAGTTTCATCTTCAGCTTTCTGCTCGAATTCAACTGATTATTTCAGAAGTAAAAATTCAGGTTACTGGAGTTCTACATTGAATTGGGAATCTTCATCAGACAATTCAAGTTGGGTAAATGCAGATTTAATTCCTACTAGCGCTGCAGCATACATAAGTATTCAATCAGGTCATTCCATTTCGATCGACGGAAATTTAAGCGCTTCAACAATTTCCATAGAAGGTTCAGGAGTTTTAACTTTTGATGAATTAGCAATTAGTTCGATTACAATTAGCAATGACTTGATAATCAATAGTCCACTTGCAAGTTTCATTGTTCAAGCAGTTGGCGAATTTACAAACACCATGGCTATTAGCGGAAACATTGTGAATCAAGGAACTTTTGACTTATCTAGGGGAGTCTTAACAACTGTTTGTGACATTACTTTTAACAAAAATGGAAATCAAACAGTGTCTGGAACTGGAACGATAACACGTTTTAATGAAATCACACTTGATTTAGGAACAAGTAATTCAAATATTTTAGAAATTTCAACAACTAATTTTTCAGCTCCTAATGGATTTTTAGAAACCACCTCTGGTGTAGCAAATCGTCTAAAAAATGGAACATTAAAATTAAGTGGGGTATCTACTTATTCAGGTTGTCCTTTTATTCCTAATACTTACAATAATATGATTGTTTCAACAGCTGGTTTTTGGATTAATAATCCAAATGTCACAATAACGGCATTTAATGATTCGTTTGATGTAACAGGGAAATTTCAGATAAGTCAAGGAAGCGTGACTATAGGAACAACGGTAGGAAGTTGCTTAAAATATGCTACTGGTTCTCAAATCGTTATAGAAGGTGGTAATTTATCCATTATTAGTAGAATTCAGGGGAAAAATGTTGGAACTTCAACTACTACTTTCAATCAAACTGGAGGAACTATAACATTAATGACATCCAATTTAAATAGTAGTACCACAGCAGCTTTAGATTTTACAGCAGTTGGAAGTTCATTTACGATGTTAGGAGGAACGATTGTTTTTCAAAATGAAAATGGCACAACAAACAAAGATGTAAATATTCAATGCTCGACAAATATAACTGGAGGGACTTTCCAATTTGGTAATAGTAGTACTCTAAATATTCCAGATGGATTTATTATTCAAAGTGATTCCTATCTCCCATCTTTAACTACCTATAATGTAAATGTAAGTGGTAACTTTACCCAATTAAAACTTTCTAAAATCTCTTCTATTATTGGTGATATAACCATCAACAATTCAACAACATTTGATGTCAGCAATGACGGAGGTACCACAAATTATGATGTCTCATTAACAGGAAATTTTACAAATAATGGTACGTTTACTTCGAGAAATAAATCCATGACCTTTAATGGAACTTCGGCACAATCGATTAGCGGATCCTCCACTTCAAGTTTTTATAATTTAACTATTAATAATTCAAGTTCTACGGGTATTTCGCTTTCAAGTCCTATTACAATGGATGGTGCGTTAACATTAACGGATGGGAATATTTATTCTACTTCAGTAAACTCTATAACGTTAAATTCTATTGCCACATCTACTTCAGGTTCAATAAATAGTTACGTAGATGGGCCAATCATTAAAATTGGAAATACAGATTTTATATTTCCTCTAGGTAACAATTCAAAATCGAGAAGATTAGGTATTTCAAATTTAACTGGGAGTGAAACTTTTACCGCAAACTACACCAATTCTGCATATTCTAACACATCAAGTTATAATCCAGAAATAAATCCATTGGGTTCTGTTTCAAAAAAAGAATATTGGTCGCTAAATAAACTCGGTGTGACTCAAGCCAATGTACAGTTGTTTTGGGAAAATGCAACTCAAAGTTCAATCACCGATTGTGCAGAATTAAAAATAGCTTATTGGGATAATTCTAATTCGTACTGGGAAAAAGCTAATAATTCAGATGATATAGCAACAAGTGGTTTATGTTCAGGGACGAATTCAGGCACAATTTCAACAACAATTCCCCTTACCGATTTTGGCATATTTACATTTGGAAGTACAGGATTTATATCCTTACCAATTTCTTTGACTTCCTTTAACATTATTCAAAAAGAAAATGTTGTTAAGATAAAATGGGAAACGATTAGTGAAAAAAACAATGATTATTTCACAATTGAAAAATCGAAAGATGGGATTAATTTTGAACTTATTGATAAAGTAATAGGTGCAGTAAATCACTTCGGAAGTTTATTATACGAAACACAAGATAACCGTCCTTTTGATGGTATTTCCTATTACAAATTATCTCAATTTGATACCGATGGTAAAACAATAAGTTATCCTCTACAATCCATTTTATTTGATAAAAATGATGATTTGGAAATAAATGTATATCCCAATCCAATTAACAAAAATGAAGATATAAATATTCAAATAAAAGACCAATTAAATCAAGAAGTATCCATTACCATTTTGAACATTTTAGGAAAGCCCTTAAAAAGCGAGTCAAGAATAATAACTCAGCAAAATGAAGTTTTATCTATACACCTTGGAAATGAAAATCCAAGTGGTATATATTTCATCCAACTAAAAGTAAACAATAGTATATATTCGAAAAAATTTGTAGTTCAAGATTGAAGAAATAAATCTTAATTTTGTACTATGAAAGTTAGTGGATTTACAGTCATTCGAAATGCAATTAAATACGATTACCCAATTGTAGAAGCAATTCGATCTATTTTACCTTTGTGTGACGAAGTGGTGGTTGCAGTGGGTAATTCTGATGATAATACATTAGAATTAATTCAAAACATTGATCCTAAAATAAGAATTGTTGAAACCATTTGGGATGATTCATTGAGAGAAGGAGGTCGTGTTTTAGCTGTCGAAACAGACAAAGCTTATGCAGCCATATCAGCAGATTCAGATTGGGCATTTTACATTCAAGGGGATGAAGTAATTCACGAAAAATACCATCCAGCAATTTTGGCTGCAATGCAGAAATACAAAGGCGATTTAAAAGTCGAGGGACTTCTATTCAACTACAAGCACTTTTATGGATCGTATGATTATATTGGAAGTTCATTAAGCTGGTATTTAGACGAAATAAGAATCATTCGAAATCGAAAAGATATATTTTCATATAGAGATGCGCAAGGATTCAGAAAACTGCCAAATCAAAAATTAAGTGTCAAAAAAATTGACGCTTATGTATATCATTATGGTTGGGTAAAAGCTCCTGAAGTAATGCAAAAGAAACAAGAATCTTTTCACAAAATGTGGCACGATGATTCATGGGTTGAAGAAAATGTAGTGAAAGCAGTTGAATTCGATTACCAATCTAAAATTGATCAGTTAAAGCTTTTTGATGAAACACATCCACTTGTAATGCAAAAACGTATTGCTGATAAAAACTGGAAATTTGAATACGACATTTCATATAACAAAATTAGAATGAAAGATCGACTGAAAAATTTCCTTCGTAATTATTTAAATATTGATATTCGGTACAAGAACTACAACAAAATATAAATAAAATAGAGGCCTATAATAAGCCTCTATTTTATTTCAATATATTATCAATTACTTAGCTAATTCTTCTTTTACAAGCGTAGAAATCAATTTGCCATCTGCCTTTCCAGCCAATTTAGCAGAAAGAACTCCCATAACTTTACCCATTTCTTGAGGTCCGTTTGCTCCAGTAGACGAAATAGCAGCTAAAACTTCTGTTCTAACTTCTTCTTCGCTCATCATTTTAGGCAAATATTCTTCCATTACTTTCGCTTGAAATAATTCATCAGCTGCTAAATCTTCTCTATCTTGAGCTACATATATCGCATGTGCTTCAACTCGTTGTTTGTGAAGTTTCATTACTATCTTTAATGCTGCTTCTTCAGATACTTCACCTGAACCAGAAGTTGCCTCTAGTAATAATTTAGATTTAATATCACGCAATGCTGCTAAACGTTCTTTGTCTTTCGCTATCATTGCTGATTTGATATCAGCGTTTATTTTTTCAGTAAAACTCATTTTATTAGATTTTAGAAATTAGACAATAGATATTAGACTTGGTTAAATTTAAAAGCTAGATATTAAAATTTATAATATCTAGCTTTTAAGTTTATAATTTGCAAATTAGTTTAGTGACTGAACGACGAGGCACTGAGATTGTAGAAGTGTCGAAGTATCAGTCTACGTTATCGTGTAAAAAAGAATTATTACCTCTTAACGTTGTACCATTCTCATCAGAAGAAACACCGAAACGACTTGTACGATTTTCTGAACTGAATTTTGAGTGATCCAATTGAATATTTTGACGAACGTAAGCTGGTTCTTTTTCGAATTCAGAAATACCATCTGCTTTTTTCAATTTTGCAGTATACTCTTGAATACGAGCCAAACGATCAGAAGCTCTTCTTTGTTGTTCTTCGTTAGATAAAACCGTTCTTGTTGATGGTTCAGCTACTCTATTTACAGAAACTTCTTCATCTAAAGAGTGACGAATAACTTCTGGTTTTTCTTCAACTACAGCAGTTGGAGTAACAATTTCCCATTCAGTTGTAACCGTATCTTCGAATTTTAATTCTTCTTGTTTAACAGAAGAAACTACTTCTTCTTCCAATTGGTGTCTTACCTCTTCAATTCTTGTAAATGGTTCAGTCAACGTTTCTGTTGGCTCAACATTGTTTAAGATTGGAGAAGTAATTTCAACTTGGTTTGCTGCAAAAGGAGAAACTGGAGCTGGAGCTACTGGATTTTCTCCTTTCAAAAACGGTTCAGCTTGAACTTGTTCAGAAATAGGAGTCCATGTATTTACTTGTGTTGGAGATTCTAATGGACGAACGATTTCGTTTTTAGGCTCATCTTCTAAAGGTCTTACAATACGAGCTGGAGCTTTTTCAAATCCAGTAATTGGAGCAGAATTAAAACCAGTAGCAATAATTGTAACACTTAATTTTTCACCTAAATTAGCATCAAAACCATGACCCCAGATAACATCAGCAGTAGAACCAGCTTCATCTTGAATAAAGTCAGTAATAGCTGTAATCTCATCCATCAATACTTCGTTTTCACCGTAAGTTATGTTCAATAATACATATTTAGCACCGCTAATATCGTTATCATTTAACAATGGAGAAGATAATGCATGTTGAACTGCTTCAATTGCTCTATTTTCACCACCTGCAGATGCGCTACCCATAATGGCAACACCACTGTTTTTCATTACTGTATTAACATCATTGAAATCAACATTGATATTACCAGTAACAGAAATTACTTCAGCAATACCTTTAGCTGCCATTGCTAAAACGTCATCTGCTTGAGAGAATGCATTACCGATAGAAAGGTTACCGCTTATCTCACGTAATTTTTCGTTGTTAATTACTAATAAAGTATCAACATTTTTACGCATTTCATCTAATCCTTCTTCCGCTTGTTGGCGACGTTTACGTCCTTCGAAACCAAAAGGAACAGTAACAATACCAACCGTAAGAATTCCCATATCTTTTGCGATTTGAGCAACAACTGGAGCAGCACCTGTACCAGTTCCACCACCCATACCAGCAGTAACAAATACCATCTTAGTACCAGTACTTAAGATAGCACGAATTTCGTCAATGTTTTCAATCGCTGAATTTTTACCAATTTCAGGAATAGAACCTGCACCACAACCATCTGTTAATGAAGCTCCTAATTGAACTTTCAATGGAACTGGCGAAATATCCAATGCTTGTCTATCCGTGTTACAAACGATGAAATCAACACCCTTGATTCCTTGCTTGAACATGTGATTAACTGCATTACTTCCGCCTCCACCTACACCGATTACTTTAATAATTGATGATGTGTCTTTTGGTAAATCAAACTCTAATGGCATTTTTTTATTTTTTAGTTTCTGTTAATATTTTAATTTCCTTCTTGATCTTGGTCTTGGAAAAATATCCTTCCTTTTGACATAATTGAGTCGAAAAATGAACCTCTTTTATCTCCTCCAGAGTGACCTTTCACAGTAGAATCATTCTCTATAACTTTTGGAATTTGAACTTTACCTAAAGATTCAAAACCTTTTAATACAAGTCCAATACCAGTTGAATACATTGGGCTAGTCAAGTTCTCGATGTGATTACTGTTTGCTAAATGTTCTGTAGGATATCCAATTCTCGTATCCATTCCAGAAATATATTCAAATAATTGCGTAACGTGTTTCAATTGAGAACCTCCACCTGTTACAACAATTCCTCCAATTAATTTTTTCTCGTAACCAGAATTACGAATTTCATAATAAACCAATTCAACGATTTCTTCCATTCTTGCCTGAATAATACTTGCAAGATTGCGCAAAGAAATTTCTTTTGGCTCACGACCTCTTAATCCTGGAATACAAACGATTTCATTCTCTTGACTTTCACTAGCCAATGCAGAACCAAATTTCGTTTTCAACATTTCAGCTTGACGCTTCATAATTGTGCATCCTTCTTTGATGTCTTCCGTAATAATATTACCTCCAAATGGAATAACAGCTGTGTGACGAATAATTCCTTCGTGGAAAATTGCTACGTCAGTTGTTCCTCCACCTATGTCAACTAAAACAACTCCCGCTTCTTTTTCTTCGTCTGATAAAACTGCATCAGCTGAAGCTATAGGCTCAAGAATAATATCTTTTACTTCTAAACCAGCACGTTGAACACATTTGTGAATATTCAAAGAAGCTCCAACATTACCAGTAATAATATGGAAATTAGCTTCTAAACGAATACCTGGCATTCCAATTGGATCTTTCACCCCTTGTTCACCATCAACGATGTATTCTTGTGGCAAAACAGTAATAATTTCCTCTCCAGGAACCATTACTAATTTGTACATATCTTCAATTAAAGCATCGATATCTTTTTGAGAAAACTCTGCCTCCGTTTCATTTCTTGTATGAATCCCTCTGTGTTGTAAACTTTTAATATGCTGTCCCGCGATACCAACATTCACAACACGAATTATTAATTCTCCTTCTACTCTTTGCTGCGCTTCTTTCACCGCTGCTTGAATAGACTGAACAGTTTGCTCAATGTTTGAAACCATACCTCGTTTTACCCCTAGAGACTCACTCGTCCCCATTGATAAAATCTCGATTTTACCGTGTTCGTTTTTAGTACCAACGAAACAGGCAATCTTAGTAGTTCCAATATCAAGTCCAACAATCACTTTAGCCATACTATTCTTTTTTCTTGCAAACAATTTGTTTGTCGTATTTCAAGCTGATCTCTTCATACTTGCTCCAGCCTTCATACGGAATTGCTTCGTTATAAAACACCTTTAATTTTCGAAACTTCTCACTAACCTCTTGGTCTGTGAGAGCCGATCCAAAGATAATTTTCTGCCCTCCAACTTGCGGTATCAGTACAAAATCACCGTTTTTCTTACGGTGAATCTGACCGATTAGAGCTTGAAACAACTGGTCATTGCAAACATAATGAGAAATCCGGTACAAATCATCTAGTTTTCGATTACTTTTCAAGAATGCATTGTTAATAATTTTTGATACTGGTTCAGAATTCATTTTATCTGGAATATCTCCCGTAACTATCACAACACGAGCAGTATACAAATTTGATGGTGCCATTGTGTATCCGAGTTCATCAAGGTAAAATGTTTCTCCACTGTTATTAAAAATTCGAGCAATCGGTTTTCTTATTTCAACTTCAATTGTCCACTTTGAACCTATTTTTGAAAATACTTTTGCAGATTTAATTTCACTCATTGAAAGTAAATAATTTTCTAAATCATTCACCTTTAAGTTCTTGTAAATCTGACCATTATAAACAAACCCTTTACGCTTTAATCGTGTGTATAATTCGTTTTCTGTTAAAAAAGCATTTTCTCCATTTACGTGAATTACAATGTGAGGTCGATCGATAACCATTTCATTTTGAGCATCTTTCACTTTGAACATCAATATGAATACAGTCACAAAAAAGGCAACCCATAATGCTATTTTTAACCATTTTTTCATACTAAATCACCCTCTGTTTTTAACTATTAATGGTTACAATATCTTTTAATGGCGAAACAATTCTGTCGATGTCTCCTGCTCCTATTGTTAAAATCACACCTTCTTTCACCGATTTTAAATGTTCTAATGTATCAGTTGGTGTTAACAATAATTTATTCGTTGTTATTTCATCTAAAAGTCGATCACTTGTCACTCCTTCTATTGGTTCTTCTCTTGCTGGATAAATTGGCAACAAAATTACTTCATCCAATTTCGAAAGTTCTTCTACAAATCCATCAAAAAAGTCCCTTGTTCTAGAAAATAAATGTGGTTGAAAAACTCCTGTAATTTTTTTATTTGGATACAACATTCGAACAGATGAAATCAATGCTTTAATTTCTGTTGGATGATGCGCATAGTCGTCAATGTAGACCAGATTTGTCGATTTCACTTGATATTCAAAACGACGTTTTACACCTTTGAACGTTTTTAATCCGAAACGAATTTCTTCTTCTGTTAAACCTAATTTTTGAGACATACCGATACAAGCCAACGCATTTTCAGCATTGTGTATACCTGGCAAACCGAACTCAACATCTTTCCAAGTTCCACTAGGGAATTTAACATCAAACAAAAACTGACCTTCATTAAAACGTAAGTTATAAGCTGAATAATCTGCTGATTCTTCGTTTACTCCATACGTATAAACAGGCGCTGAAGATGTTAAAATTAACCCTTTACGAATAAAGAGAAATCCACTTTCATTCGTTAAATTAGCATATTGTTGAAATCCATCCAATAAAACTGAAGCATCTCCATAAATATCCAAGTGATCCGCATCTGTTGATGTGATAATGGATGCAAAAGGTGATAATTGTAAAAATGAACGGTCAAACTCATCTGCCTCAATAACAGTATATTCTGCTTCAGATGAAGTGATTAAGTTTGAATTAAAATTACTTGAAATTCCACCTAAAAAAGCATCGCATTTTACAGATGATTCATTTAATATATGTGCTAAAAGTGTACTTGTCGTTGTTTTACCGTGTGTTCCTGCCACTCCTAGTCCCTTGGAATTATGAGTTAACAAACCTAAAACTTGCGAACGCTTAAATAATTTAAAATCATTCGATTGAAAATAAACTAATTCTTTGTGTGTTTTCGGAATGGCAGGTGTATAGATAATAAGTGTTGATTCTTTCTCTTTGAATTGTGGAGGAATTGAATCCCCTAAATCTTCAAAATGAATGATGATTCCTTCTTTTTCTAAAGCTGAAGTTAAAGCGGATGGTGTTTTGTCATAACCAGCAACTTCCCATCCAAGAGAATAAAAATAACGTGCTAAAGCAGACATTCCAATCCCACCGACACCTACAAAGTAAGCTCGTTTAAAATCTGAAAGTTGTATATCCTTTAAGTTCATCCTTCACTAATGTTGGATGTTGGATTTTGAATGTTTGATTTTAGACAGGTATCCATCCATAATCAAACATTTAACATCAAACATCAATTAACTATTTTCTCTATCTCATTCACTATCGAAGCGGTTGCATCTGGTTTTCCTAATTTTTCGATTTCAGAAATCAATGTTGATTGAAGTTCTATATCTTTTAAAACTTCAATCGTTTTGTTTACTAATCTTTCTTTCGCTTCAATATCTTTTACCAATAAAGCTGCATTTTTATTCACCAAAGCCATCGCGTTTTTAGTTTGATGATCTTCAGCTACGTTGGGTGATGGGACTAAAATCACTGGTTTTTTAACCAAACATAATTCTGAAACAGAAATAGCTCCTGCTCTTGAAATGATAACATCTGCTAACGTGTATGCTAAATCCATTCGAGCGATAAACTGAACCATTTTTATTCCGTCCAAGTTGGTCCCCTCTAATTCTTTTGTTAATGAATCAACATATACTTTACCACATTGCCAAAGTACTTGAATGTCATTTTCTTGTAATTCTTTTAAATGCGATTTGATACTTTCATTCAATGTTCGTGCTCCTAAACTTCCTCCAATAACTAGTATTGTTTTTTTATCAGGATTCAATTCATAAAATTCAAACGCTTCATTTCGTTTTCCTTCTGTTTGAACCATTTCTGGTCGAACGGGATTTCCTGTTAACGTGATTTTGTTTGCCGGGAAAAATCTTTCTAATCCTTCGTAAGCTGTACAAATCGAAGCGACCTTATTTGCTAAAATTTTATTTGTTTTTCCAGGAAATGAATTTTGTTCTTGAATTAAGGTTGGAATTTTCAAAAAAGTTGCCGCTTGTAATGTTGGACCAGAAGCATAACCACCTACTCCGATAACAACTTGTGGTTTGAATTCCTTAATTATTTTGATTGCATTCCAAAGACTTGCAATGATTTTAAAAGGAAGTAAAAAATTCGACAATGTCAATCTTCTTTGAAAACCAACAATTGTTAATCCTTTAATTTTATAACCTGCTTGTGGAACTTTTTCCATTTCCATTTTTCCATTTGCTCCTACAAAAAGAATTTCTGCATTTGGATTGCGACGTTTAATTTCATCTGCAATAGCAATCGCTGGAAAAATATGTCCTCCAGTTCCTCCTCCAGATATAATGACACGATCAATTTTCATAATGATCAAATGAATTTGTTTCTTCTTTCTTATTTTTTAATTGTGGCTCCTCTAAATCGTCACCATTTGCTTTATTTTGTTTGTAAGCAATGCTTTGTACAATTCCAATTTCTACACATGTCATAATCAAAGCCGAACCTCCCATTGCTAAAAGCGGCATATTCTGACCTGTAACGGGGAACGAACCTGTACAAACCATCATGTTTACCGAAGCTTGAATCAGAAGTAAAACTCCTATTCCTATGCAAACATAAGTTTCAAATAAACTTTCCGATTTTAATCCGATTTGCATTATTCGATAGAGTAAAATCAAATAAAGTAAAACCAAAATAAAAGAGGAAATTGATCCAAACTCTTCCACAAAACTTGAATAGTAAAAATCGGCATATGCTTCAGGTAAGTATTCTTTCAACTTTCCATCTCCTACACCTTGACCGAAAATACCACCATTGTAAATCGCTAACTGCGCATTCAAGGCTTGCGCATTCGCCATAATATCCTCTTCCCCCTCACTCATATTCGTGATACGATTCTCCCACGTTTCATAACGAGGTAGCAACTCTAATTGAGGGGCAATTTTATGTAATCCAATAAGCAAAGCGAGTAATACAATTCCTCCTCCGATTACCAAAGCTAATTTCGTAATTGGAACTTTCGCTATAAATAGAATCGTCATACAGATAACAAAAAGAATGGCAGCCGTTGAAAAATTATCCTTCACAATCAATCCACAAATAACAAAAATGGGAATCATCAAGGGCCAAAAACCTTCTTTCCAATTATCCAAAAGATCTTTCTTTTTTACTAATAATCGGGAAACTGTTAATATCAAAGCTAGTTTCGCAAAATCCGAAGATTGAAATGTCAAACTTATAAAAGGGATACGAATCCATCGACCAGCACCATTGACACGTGTTCCGAAAAAGAAGGTGAACAATAACAATCCAATCGCTAAATAATAACCAAACTTTGAAATTTTATAAAAATATTTTGGATCTTTTTTGTGAATCCAAAACATGGCAATAAATGCTAAAATAACATACGTCAAATGTTTAAAAAGGTATTTGAAAGGTGTTCCCCCTTCAATCTTAACCAAAATAGGAACAAAGCTATAAACGCTGACCAACGAAAAAGCCAACATGATAAGCGTAATGATCCAAATTACTCGGTCTCCTTTTAAATATTTTAAGTATTCTCTCACTTAGATCGTTTGATGTAATCTTAAAAATTCTTCAAAAGTTGACTTGCTTTCTTTCCAATCTTCACCTGATGCAGAGAACAATAAAACTGCATTCTTTTTCTTGAACGATTTTAATAAACGGAAAGCATCTTCAATTGAATTAACTCCAGCTACATTATTAATTTTTGTCAATTCAGTTGATGGCAAAATAAATCGTGGCTCATCAAATGATATAATTGTATTTAATTGAACACAAACTTTTGGATCTTCTTTTATGGTAGAAAAAATATCCATCACATTTCCAATCCAAACTACTGGAAAAGGAAAAGCGTGAAGCGTATTGGCAAGTATATGAACATTCGGTTGATACCATGAGAAAACATCCATTCCCCATAATTTTCCGTGTGGACGTAATGTCGCCTCTTTCATATTTTGAAGACCTTCGTTTCTTGCTTCCAATAAACGGTCTTCTAACTTAACACCTAGTTTGTTTTCCATGCTTCTAACCTTTAATTACAATCTACGAACTGCTTCTTTGAACATATCTCCTCTTTGCTCATAGTTTTCGAATAAATCGAAACTTGCACAAGCTGGTGATAATAAAACTGTTTCGTCTTTTGATGCTAAACGGTATCCGTAAGCTACTGCTTCCATTGCTGATTTCGCCTCAACGATTGTTTCAACAACTCCTGAAAAAGTATCAATGATTTTTTGGTTATCCAAACCTAAACAAATGATTGCTTTTACTTTGTTTTTAACCAAGTCCATCAACTCTGTGTAATCGTTTCCTTTATCAACACCACCTACGATCCAAACAGTTGGTTTTTCCATTGTTTCCAATGCGAACCAAGTTGAATTGATATTTGTAGCTTTTGAATCATTGATGAATTCAATTCCATGTACCTTGGCTACAAATTCTAAACGGTGTTCAACGTTTACAAAGTCAGTTAAACTTTCTCTTACTACTGCACTTCTAATATCTAAAACTCTTGCTGCAATTGCAGAAGCCATCGAATTTTGAGAATTGTGCTTTCCTTTTAATGCTAAATCGTGAATTGACATAATGAATTTTTCGTTTATATTTATTGTTATTTGCTCCTCGTTTGTGTAAGCTCCAACTGACATATCTTCTGTCATTGAGAATGGTGCTTTTTTAGCTTTAATTTCTCTTTTTGAAATTTCTGCCTGAATGATTTTATCATCGTAATTATAGATGAACCAATCGTTTTCTGTTTGATTTTGTAGAATTCTGAATTTAGAATCTACATAGTTTTGCATTTCATAATTGTAACGGTCTAAATGATCTGGTGTAATGTTCAAAAGCATTGCTATATCTGCTCTGAATTCAAACATATCATCTAATTGAAATGAACTTAATTCCAACACATACCATTCAAAATCTTCTGTTGCAATTTGTTTTGCGAAACTTTTACCTACATTTCCTGCTAATCCTACATTTATTCCTGCTTTACGCAAAATGTGGTAGGTCAACATTGTTGTAGTCGTTTTTCCATTACTACCTGTAATACAGATTGTTTTGGCTTTTGAATAATACCCTCCGAATTCAATTTCTGAAACGATTTTGATTCCTTTTTCTCTCAGCTTTTTAATGATCGGAGCTTTATCTGGAATTCCAGGTGACTTGATAACTAAATCTGAATTTAAAATAACAGATTCTGTATGTTGTTCTTCCTCCCACTTCAAATCATTTGCATCTAACTCGTCTTTGAATTCTTGTTTGATGCTTCCGAAATCTGAAACAAAAACATTCCAGCCTTGCTTTTTAGCAAGAATCGCAGCGCCAACTCCACTTTCGCCGGCTCCTAGGATTGAAATATGTTTGTTTTCGTTTTTCATTTTTTAATATTTATTTCTGGATTAAATCCATCCGTACGGACAGGTCGCGACCTGTCCCTATCGCATTATCGTAATTTTAATGTAACGATTGTAACAACCGCCAATAACACGGCTACAATCCAAAATCTTGAAACAATTTTTGCTTCGTGAATTCCTTTTTTCTGGTAATGGTGATGCAAAGGCGCCATTAGGAAAATTCTTCGTCCTTCGCCAAATCTCTTTTTTGTTATTTTGAAATAGGTAACTTGCATTACTACTGATAGATTTTCAATTAAGAATACACCGCATAATACTGGAATCAATAACTCTTTACGAATAGCAATCGCGAAAACTGCGATGATTCCTCCTAATGCCAAACTTCCTGTATCACCCATAAAGATTTGTGCTGGGTACGAATTGTACCACAAGAATCCGATACAGGCCCCTACAAAGGCAGCTATGAAGATTACCATTTCTTCCGCTAGAGGAATATACATAACATTCAGATAATCAGCAAAATGAACATTTGAACTTACGTATGCTAAAACTGCTAATGCAATTCCTATAATAGCTGAAGTCCCTGTTGCTAAACCGTCTAATCCATCTGTTAAATTCGCGCCATTAGAAACCGATATTACGATTAGAATTACAACTGGAATAAACAATAACCACCCATAAGAACTTCCTCCAATTAAATCTGAGTAGTTAAACTCGTTTCCTTTTACGAAAGGAATTGTAGTTGTCATCGCATCTGTTTTGATCCACTTCGTTTGTCCATCCTCTGTAATGTCAGAATGTAAATGAGAAACCAATCTTTCGTGCGCTTGTAACTTGTAATCCAATGGAACTTGTTTGTGCACTTGAACATCTTGACTGAAATATAAAATTCCACCTACTAATATTCCTACTCCAATTTGACCAATGATTTTGAAACGACCTTTTAAACCTTCTTTGTTTTTTTTGAATACTTTGATATAATCATCTAAGAAACCAATTGCACCTAACCAAATCGTAGAAACAATCATTGTAATCACGTAAATGTTGTGCAATTTAGCAAACAATAAAGTTGGAATTAAAATCGCACCTAAGATGATTAATCCTCCCATTGTTGGTGTTCCTTGTTTTTCAACTTGACCTGTTAAACCTAAATCACGAACTGTTTCTCCAATTTGTTGACGGCTCAATAAATTGATGATTCTTTTCCCAAAAAAGATAGAGATAATCAACGATGTTATCAAAGCCATAGCAGCTCTAAAAGAAATAAAGTTGAATAGTCCCGCTCCTGGGACATTCATTGAATCAAGGTATTTAAAAAAATAGTATAACATTATTTCTCTAGTTTATTAAACAATTCAGTTACTAATTCCATATCGTCGAAGTGGTGTTTTACTCCTTTGATATCTTGGTATTTCTCGTGTCCTTTCCCAGCAATTAATATGATGTCTCCTTTTTGAGCCATTGAAACTGCTGTTTTTATCGCTTGCTCTCTATCTACGATTGAAAGCGTTTTTTTGAAATGTTGACCTTCAACTCCAACCATCATTTCTTCAATGATTGTATTTGGATCTTCTGAACGAGGATTGTCTGAAGTGATGATTACTTTGTCGCTTAATTCACATGCAATTGCTGCCATTGTTGGACGTTTTAATTTATCTCTATCTCCACCACAACCAACTACAGTGTACACATCTTCATTTCTAGTTCGGATTGAAGAAATCGTTTTTAATACATTCTCCAATGCATCTGGAGTATGTGCATAATCTACAATTGCAGTTATTCCTCCATTACTAGTTGTGTATTGGAAACGACCATCTACTGATTCTAAAGCACTTAAAGCTGTAAGGATTTCTAATTTTTCTTCTCCTAATAATTCACTCACAGCATAAACTGTCACTAAATTATACGCATTGAAATCTCCGATTAATTTAGACCAAACTTCAGTTCCACATAAGTTTAACACCAAACCAGAAAATTGATTTTCCAAAACTTTTACTTTAAAGTCTGCTGGTGATTTTAACGCAAATGTGTGTTTCGATGCTTTTGTATTTTGCATCATTACCATTCCGTTTTTATCGTCTACATTCGACAATGCAAAAGCTGAACTTGGTAATTCATCAAAGAATGATTTTTTCACTCGAATGTATTCTTTGAATGTCGCGTGGTAATCTAAATGATCATGTGTGATATTTGTGAAAACTCCACCTGCGAAAATCAAACCACTGATTCTGTGTTGGTGAATTGCATGAGAACTCACTTCCATGAAACAATGAGTACAACCTTCTTCCACCATTTCATTCAACAATTCGTTCAATGCAACTGGGTCTGGAGTGGTATGTGTAGATGGAATATCTCTTGAACCGATTTTATTTACTACAGTAGAAAGTAAACCACTTTTATAACCCAATTTCATAAACAAATTGAATAACAAAGTTGTTGTTGTTGTTTTACCGTTCGTTCCTGTAATACCAACTAGTTTTAATTTTTCAGATGGATGATTATAGAAATTAGTCGCCATCAAAGCCAATGCTTTTGACGAATTATCCGTTACTATTAATGTTACATTTGAAGGAACTTTCACTTCATGTTCAGTAATAATTACCGTACAACCTTTTTCAATTACACTATCTATAAAAGAATGTCCATCAACAGCAGTTCCTTTAATTGCCACAAATGCAGTACCTTCAGTCGCTTTTCTTGAATCAAAAACGATTGAATTTACATTCATGTCAACTGAACCATTCGTAGAAAGAACGGTAACGCCAGAAAGTATGTCCTTCAGTGTCTTCATTTTTATTTCAGAATTAATTCAATTAAACCACCATTAAACGCTGGAGTTCCAGCCGGAGAAGATTGTTTTACAACAGTTCCGTATCCTCTGATATCGACTTCCATTCCAATGGATTCAATTAGATAAACAGCATCTTTAGCACTCATTCCAATTACATTTGGAACAACTCCTTTATTCGAATTTCTTTTAGAAAATTCTACTTTTTTTCCATTTGAAGTCGTGTTCACCCATTCGTCTTGTACTTTATCAGAATAAGGAATATTCAATTTATTTAGAACCGTTAACAAATCGTGTAAATTCCCATCTTTAGAAACCGGTGTATCTTTCACTTTTACCTTTTTCTCGTTTACTGCTTGGTGGTATTTCAAACTAGTAGCATACACTTTATTAGCAATTGCTGCGAACACCGTACCTGATACAGAAGCGCCATAAATATTTTCTCCTGATGCAGCAATCGAAACGATACAAGAATAAATTGGTCTTTTAACTGGGAAGTAACCTACGAAAGAAGCTAAATACTTTTTCTCTCCTTTGTTTCCGTAATGCATGTCTTCGTTTTGGATTTCAGCTGTACCCGTTTTACCTGCGATATCAAAAAACGAAGAAGTCAATCGTTTTCCTGTTCCTTCTTTCATTACACCTGCCAAACATTTTTGAAGATCTTTCAATGTTTTATCAGAACAGATTTTTGAATTCATTACAAATGGTTCAAATGTTTTAACAACCTCTGCACCTCTTCTGATTTCTTTCACAAATTGTGGTCGAACCATTTTACCATTGTTCGCTACTGCATTGTAAAAAGCCAAGGTTTGTAATGGTGTTTGTTGAACTTCATAACCAACTGCCATCCAAGCTAATGAAATACCTGACCAACTTTTAGAACCTGGTGCATACATTGTAGGACTAGCTTCACCTTCTAATTCAATTCCTAACGGTTCGCTTAAACCGAACGATCTTAAACGGTCAATAAATGCTTGTGGTTCTGCTTTGTAAGCATCATTGATTACTTTAGAAATCACGTTTGATGATAATTCAAAAGCAGTTTTAATATCAATTTTACCGTAATTCGCTCCGTGTGCTTCGTTCAATGATTTGCCATAAAACGTGTATTTTTCAGCACCATAAACGTGATCATAAATACTAAACTTTTGATCTTCTAATCCAGCCATTAAAGAAGCTAATTTAAAAGTCGAACCTGGTACTTCACGTGTTCCAACGGCTTGATTGTAACTCTCATAATAACCACCATCGCTAGCTAGAGAAAGATTAACAATCGCTTTAACGAATCCTGTTTTCACGTCCATTACTACAACGCAGCCATTTTTCGCTCCTTGTAATTTTAATTGACTTAACAACTCATTATGAGCAACTTCCTGAATTTCTTTATCAACTGAAGTCACAACGTCTGCACCTTCAACGGCGTCTTTAACGATTTGACCTGTTTTTTTCCAACCAGTTGATATTTTTTGTTCGATTTCTTCGCCTTCTTCTCCTGCTAAATATTCATTGTAAGCACCTTCAATTCCGACTCTTAATTCAGGTTGATTTCCTTCTGCAGCTCTGAAGTAACCTAACGTTCTCTTCATCAATTCATTGTGAGGACGTTTACGAGTAGATGTTTCATGTGTATCAATTAATCCACCTTTCATTCTTCCTAATTTGAAGATTGGTAAGGCATTTAATTGACGACGTTCTTCATTTGTTGCTTTACTCTTGATATTCAAGAATCTATTACCTCTTTGTCTTCCTCTTCTAATCCAATTTTCCCATTCTCTAGAAGACATGGATGGAAGAACCTTTGATAATCCATTTGCTAAATCTGTGATTTGATCATCGAATATTTTTTGATCGATAACCGTTGGATCCATGTGAATTTCATAGAAAGAAACAGAAGTAACTAAAGGTGTGTAATTTGCATCTAAAATTTCCCCTCTTCTTGGAGTTCTTTTGATAATACGAGTTGGGATTTTTTCTTTAGAATCAGAAAGCATTGTTGTTCTGCCTTCCATTTGAATTGTTAATGTTTTGATAAGTACGTATACCAATAGCGCAGCAAAGCCTATGTAGACTGTAACTGTTCTAAAATATATACCTTTCTTTTCGTTCATTACAATTAATCTTTTTTCTTAATTCGGATTACTTTCGTTGGATTTACTGTTTCTGTCAATCCTCTTGGTCCTAATTTTTCTATTAACTTATACCTTCTTGTTTCTTCTTCTAATTTTGCTTTTGTCTCTACATAATTCGCAGACAATTCATTCAATTCTACTTGTGCTTTATCAGCATCTTTCGATAATTGTTTTCCATAATATCCTTTCCCAACTAAAAGGATCAAAAGGAAAATGATGAAAAAGATGAAATTCAAATTATTTAAAACAAACTCCCTCGTTAAGAAGTCCCCATTTAAAATCTGCACCAACGTATTTGGACGTTTCTTTTTAGTCGAAGCAGACTTTGTTTTTTTCGTTTTCTTCGGATCTTGCTTTTTTTGTTCTTCGTGAACAGCATCCTTGTCTAAATACTCATTATCCATCATTTCGAACTGCTATTCTCAATTTAGCGCTACGAGCACGCGAATTTCTTTCTATTTCCTCTTCATTAGGAGCAATCGGATGTCTAATCACCTCTGTAAAAGGCTTTAATACATTTCCATAAAAATCTTTTTTGATTTCACCTTCGATTGAACCACGTTTCATGTAATTTTTCACCAAACGATCTTCCAAAGAATGGTAAGACATAATAACCAATCTTCCTCCTGGCGCTAATACATCCGCTGTTTGATTTAAAAAACGCTCTAAAACATCCATTTCTCTGTTCACTTCAATGCGTAATGCTTGAAAAACTTGAGCGAAAAACTTATGTTCTTTGTATTTAGGCGCACACGATTCGATGATTGTCATTAAATCGCCTGTTGTTTTGATTTTTTTATTTTCTCTTGCCATTACGATAGTAGTAGCAATTTTATATGCATTTGAAAGTTCACCAAATTCACGGAAAATCTTTGTCAAATCGCGATCTGAATATTCGTGACAAATCGTTCTAGCTGTAACATCTCCCGATTGATTCATTCTCATATCCAATGGATCATTCGAACGAATAGAAAAACCTCTATTTCCGTCGTCAAACTGATGAGAAGAAACACCCAAATCAGCTAAAATACCGTCTACTTTTGGGAAACCCATCATTTTCAGATGGTTAGAAATAAAGGCGAAATTAGAAGCAACAAAATTGAAATTATCCGCTTCCCACGCATTTTTACGTGCATCAGGATCTTGATCAAAAACGATTAATCGGCCCTTAGAAGAAAGTTGTTTGAAAATTTCACGAGAATGACCACCACCGCCGAAAGTTACGTCAACATAGATACCGTCTGGATTAATTTCTAATCCTTCAAGGCATTCTTTTAACATTACCGGTACGTGGTACTCTTCCTGTTTATTCGTCGCTGTCATCTAAATCACCCATTACTTCATCCGCCAAATCAGCGAAATCTGCCATGTTTCCTTCGATCATTTCGAAGTATTTAGACTTATCCCAAATTTCAATTCGATCATTGTAAGCAATGATCATTGCGTCTTTTTCCAAACCTACACGTTCCATGTGCGTCACAGGAATATGAATTCTACCAACATTATCCAAAGAAACGTTTTTCGCTCCTTGATGGAAAAGTCTGTAGAACATTCTGTTTTTAGGTTTGAACAAGTTCATTTTAGAAAGTTTCGCACTTATTGTCTCCCATTCATTCATTGGGTAAAGCGTTAAACAATCCTCAAAACCTTTATTCAACATGAAATTTTCTTGGGCAGCAGGAGACAGTTGCTTCCGTAATACGGAAGGAAATAAGAAACGCCCTTTCGCGTCCAACTTTACTTCAAATTCTCCTACTAGTCCTATCATAGCATTATAATGAGCAAAAATAGTAGTTTAATTAGATTAACTTACCACTTTTTACCACCAACAAACACATTGTTAATAAGTTCTAACGAACAACGAATAAAAAGGTTACAAAAAGATGAAAAATAAGTCAGTATTTATAAGGATTTTAAGCAAAAATAAGGTTGTGGTAAAATGTGGGAGTTTTTAAAAAGTGTTGATAAATTAGATTGAAAATTGCAGATTACAGATTTGCAGATAATTAAAAACTAGTAACCCGAAATATTATAATCTTACAATTTGTAATCTGTAATTTGTAATTTTGGGACATGGGAAAAGATGCTAAAAACTGGGGGTTACTTTTAATACTTGCAGGTATTTGGGGGAGCTCTTTTATTTTGATGAAACGAGGAATGTCTACATCTGATGGAGAAACTATCTTTTCTGCTGCTCAAGTTGGTGCTTTGAGAATGACTATTGCGGGAATTGTTTTATTACCTTTTGCCGTTCGTAATTTAAAACACATTCAAAATTTAAAAGAAGTCATTCTTATAGGTATTGTTGGTTTTAGTGGAAATTTCTTTCCTGCTTTTCTTTTTACTTATGCTCAAACAGGAATTTCATCTGGTTACACAGGAATGTTGAACAGTTTTACTCCGATTTTTACTATGTTAATTGGATTCTTTGTATTTAAAAACCGTCTGACTTACATTCAATTAATAGGACTCTTTATTGGGACTATTGGAATCGTTTTACTTATTTTATCTGGAAACACTCCCAACAAAACCTTTCAATTTTCGGGATCATTACTTCCAGTTTTAGCAGTCGTTTTAGCAACACTTTTTTACGCCATTAGTTTAACAACTATTAAATTCACACTTCAAAAATTCAAAGCAATAGAAATTACTTCTTTGGCTTTTTTCATCGTGTTATTCCCATCATTATTCGCTCTTTTTCAATTAGATACTATTCAAACGATTAAATCAAACCCTCATGCGTTGGAAGGACTGGGATTCATTAGCATCTTAAGTATTATCGGAACCGCATTTGCCGTTTTACTCTTTAATAAGCTTATCTCCAATTCTTCGACCTTATTTTCTAGCAGTGTAACTTATTTTATTCCGATTGTAGCTGTATTAATAGGTATGTCGATTGGGGAACATATTAATATATTGCAAATTGGCGCAATGACTATTGTATTATTAGGAGTGTTTATTGCGAATTATTGGAAAGCTTTGTTTGGAACGAAAGTTTAATGAACTGTACTTTTAAATAAAATTAGTCCTCCCCCCTTAATCCCCCTCCGAAGGGGGAAACAAGCTAATCGCTTCGAATTTTAAAGTACAGGTAAATTAAAATGAAAAAATAATTGTTAACAACTTTGTTTTATAAATAAAAATCATATCTTTGTCTTCCGATTTTCGGATTAATTAGTAATTTAATAACAGCTATATGTACGCAATTGTAGAGATAGCAGGGCAGCAGTTTAAAGTGCAAAAAGATCAAAAGATTTTTGTACACCGTTTAAAAGATGATATTGGAGCAAAAATTAGCTTTGATAGAGTTCTTTTAGTAGAAAATGGTGGAAAAATCAACGTTGGCGCCCCAGCTATATCAGGAGCTTCGGTTTCTGCAGAAGTAAATGATCACGTTAAAGGTGATAAAGTAATCGTTTTCCGTAAAAAGAGACGTAAAGGTTACAAAAAGAGAAATGGTCACCGTCAAAGCTTTACGGCGATAACTATTACAGACATTAAAGCTTAAATTTGAACTACTTCTAAAGAAGAAATGATTTAGAGGTTAAATTGAAACACAATGGCACATAAAAAAGGAGTTGGTAGTTCGAAAAATGGTCGTGAGTCTGAAAGCAAGCGATTAGGAGTGAAAATTTTTGGAGGACAAGTTGCTATCGCAGGTAACATTATCGTTCGTCAAAGAGGAACACATCATCATGCTGGAGCAAATGTTGGGATTGGAAAAGATCACACATTATATGCTTTAACTGATGGATTAGTAGAATTCCGTAAGAAAAAAGAAAATCGTTCATTTGTATCAGTTGTACCTTTTGAGGTTGCTGAAGCATAATTGAATACGATATGTATTATGAAGGCGAGCAGGAATGTTCGCCTTTTTTTGTTTAACCACAGAGTTTAAAAGGAGTTTCGCACAGAGTTTCACAAAGTTTTATGGATGTGTGAAACAATAAAAAACTCTGCGAGACTCTGTGAATTAACTCTGAGAAACTCTGTGGTTAAACATCATCATATCGCTAAAAAAATGTAAATTCGCATATCTTAAAAAATAAATACCAATGTTAGAGATCCAACGTATTCGTAATGAGAAAGATGCAGTAATTGCAGGATTGAAAAAAAGAAATTTTGATGCTACTGAAACGGTAGATTCATTATTGTCAATTGATCAAAAATGGAGAAATTCTAAAACTGAATTAGAATCGATTTCTGCTGAATTGAATCTATTAGCGAAAGAAATTGGTGATTTATTTAAACAAGGTAAACAAGAGGAAGCGAATACTTCAAAAGCTAAAACGGTAACTCTAAAAGAAAAAGAAGCTACTTTAAAATTGCAAGTGGAAGGATATGATGCTGAAATACTTCAATTATTATATCAATTACCAAACGTACCTAATGAAGTTGTACCTACTGGTAAAAGCGAGGAAGACAATGTCAATGTATTAGAAGTTGGAAATGCAAGAACATTTGACTTTACGCCACTTCCTCATTGGGAAATTTGTAAAAAATACGATATTATTGATTTTGAATTAGGGGTAAAAATAACAGGTGCCGGTTTCCCAGTTTACAAAGGAAAAGGTGCTAAATTACAACGCGCATTGATTGCATTCTTTTTGGACGAGGCTGAAAAAGCAGGTTATACTGAATACACGCCGCCAATCATGGTGAACGAAGCAAGTTGTTATGGTACAGGACAATTACCTGATAAAGAATGCCAAATGTACCACGACTTAAGAGATAATTTATACATGATTCCAACAGCAGAAGTTCCATTGACAAACATATACAGAGATGTCATTTTACCTTCTGAAGAGTTCTCTATTAAAATGACAGGATACACGCCTTGTTTCCGCCGTGAAGCAGGAGCTTATGGATCTCATGTTCGTGGATTGAACCGTTTACACCAATTTGATAAAGTAGAAATCGTTCGTATTGAGCATCCTTCTAATTCTGAGAAAGCTTTAAATGAGATGATCGATCATGTAAAAGGTTTGCTTGAAAAATTAGGTTTACATTACAGAATCTTACGTTTATGTGGAGGTGATACAGGTTTTGCTTCTGCTTTAACATATGATTTCGAGGTGTACTCTGCAGCGCAAGAAAAATGGTTAGAAGTGAGTTCTGTTTCTCGTTTCGATACGTTCCAGTCTACTCGTTTAAAATTACGTTTCAAAACAAACGATAAGAAAACACAATTATGTCACACTCTAAATGGTAGTGCTTTGGCTTTACCTCGAATTGTGGCTTCATTAATGGAAAATCACCAAACTCCTGATGGAATTGTTATTCCTGAAGCCTTGAGAAAATATACTGGGTTTGATTTAATAGACTAATAGATTCCAGACTTTAAGACAAAAGACGTAAGATGAGATAATCTTGAAGTCTTTTGTCTTGAATCTTAAAATCTAGTATTACTTTTTAGATTGACAACAAGCCGGAAGTTTATCAAATCCTGCTTTACTTGCTTTAACCTCATCTGCATCGTAACCAATTTCAGAAATTTTCTCTTTTATTTGTTTAGGTGTAATTGCTTCTGTTTTATATTTCACTGTTACTTTTTTTGTTTTGTCGTTCAATTCTGCAAACACAACTCCTTTAGTGTAATTTAAACCGCCTTCTATTCTTTCTTTGCAATCTTCACATATTGCAGAGGTTTGAATGACAATTGTTTCTGTTTTTTTATTCTTTGCTACTTCTTGTGCGTTTGAATAATACATTGTAAAAATGCTTGCTAAAATTAATAGGTACTTTTTCATTGTTTTTGTTTTAAAATTGTTTGTTATTGTTTTGAATTAATTGATGACGTAATTGAATTGATGACGAATTAATTGATGATGAATTAATAATAGGGAGACGTAATAAATTACGTCTCTACGGATGGTGATTTTATTTAATTGTTTTTCGTTTAATACTGTATCTAAATCCTGCGTATACATTTATTCCCATAATTGGTCCCCAAATTCTTGTTGCATCAAATTTTGAACCAAAAGGATTGACTGAATCTATTATCGGACTTTTTTGCTTGTAATTTGCTAAATTTTCACCTCCTAAATAAAATTCCCATTTTTTGTGAATGTGAATGATTTGTGCGTTGATCATTGGATATACATTACTGACATTTTTGGTTGTTAAACTACCATTTCCTTGAATTGCAATTGGCAATCTTGATTGTCCAAAAACAGTACAGGTTGCATCGTATTCCCATCGTTTATTTCTTGTTTTATAGGCTAAATTGATAAACGCTCTGTGTTTTGGAAGCATTACTTGTTGTTGAACAATTCCTCCATATCTGGTTCTAACATCTAAAAATTTATAGGCTAATCGAATGTCTAAATTTTTCAAAGGAGAGAAACTAAATTCTGTCTGGAAACTATTTGAAAATGAACGTCCTTGTAAATTTTTAAAAACAATACTATTTACTAATGAATCTCTATCGATAACTAGTTGATTCGTAAATTCAGTATGATACAGATCTAAAACGAATGATGCTTTACGTGTAAATAATTTTAATTCTTGTACTAACGAACCTCCAAAATTCCATGAAATTTCTGGCTGTAATTTCTGAGTCACAAGCCATGATCTTGAGGTTGCTAATAAAGAAATATTGTCCATCATAAAATTCGGCACTCTCCATCCTTTCCCAGCTGTAAAACGTAAATCTGTTGTTTCAGTTAACGTATATTTTGAATGAAATCGTGGAGAAAACTGCCAACCAAAAAGATTATGATAATCTACCCTAGCTCCCAGAACACTCGTCAATCTCATCCCAACGTTCGTATACTCGCCAAAAACTCCTGGAACAACTTCTATTCGATCATTTTTAAGCGAATTCATTTTATTTGAATCCAAATGTTGCAGCATATCGATATAAACTAAACTTACTCCCGTCTTAATTTTATGATTTGTATTATTGATAATTCCATCAAAAATTGCATTGACATATCCTCTCTTTTCTTCTCCTACAAAAAAACGATTCCCGAATTTCGCATCTATTGTTTGATACTTAAAATTGTAAACAACTCCAATCGATGTATACGGCTTTTTTTCAAAAATAAAGCCTGTTTTAGCAAATACATCGATGTGTTTTGAATTCATTTGAACACCGTAAACATTTGGACTACTATTAGAATTGAATCCAGTTTGTCCACCGTATTTATTATCCATATAAGCGTTCACTCCAAATTGCGATTCGAACTTTTTACCTCTGTAACTCCAACGATTTAAAAATGCATTATTGTTCCCTTTTGGAATATCTCTAAATCCATCTTTGTTATTATCCATTTCTCCAAACATCCCTGATGAATGAGCCATCCAACCAGTACTCCATTTTTCGTTTAATTTATGTCCCGCGTTTAAATTGGTTTCCACTCTTCCAAAGCGATTGACATAAGTATTCACAAAAAGACGTTCCATTTCTAATGGCTTTTTCAATTCTAAATTGACCAATCCAGCCATTGATTCATACCCATTTACAACGTTACCTGTACCTTTCGTAATCTGAATAGATTCAATCCAAGTACCTGGAATTGAGTTTAATCCAAACGAACTTTCTAAACCTCGTAAATAAGGTATGTTCTCCATTTGAATTTGAGTATACACTCCATCAATCCCCATCATTTGAATTTTTTTCGCTCCTGATATCGCATCCGTAATATTAACATCTACCGAAGCATTTGTTTCAAACGATTCTGATAAATTACAACAAGCCGCTTTTCTTAATTCTCCTGAAGATAGATTTTCAACTTGAAGAGTTTTCATTCTTGAGATAGAATGTGTTTCTCTTTTAACCGCTACAACAACTTCATTCAATACATTTTCAGCATACAAAATAATTTCAAGTGAAATGAATCGATCTTTCTTATCGACTATTAAAGTGTCTGATAGATAACCAATTGCAGAAATGATTAATGTGTCAGGAAGAATTTTAGGCAGGACAACTTCAAATTTCCCATCAACATCTGTTTCAGTTACTGATTTATCAAAAAGAAAAGCAATTCTTGCTCCAACAATCACTTCTTTATTCGTCGTATTAGAACCATAAACAATTCCTTTCATTTGAGAAAAGGCAGAATTATTTAGTCCTAAAATGAAAAATAGGAAAACTAATAAGTAAATCCGTTTAAAACTTTCTATTCCGAATGGTATGATCCGCTTCATTTGAATTTTCATTTAACAAGTATTTTCTTTTGACTGATTACTTGATTCTGAATCAATTCAATTGTATATATTCCAGCTCCCCAATTTGAAACATCAACTTTATTATCCAGCAGATTTAATTCTGAATCAAGTATTTTCATTCCTGAAACTGAATATACTTTTATTTGAATGGGAGACAAATCTTTTTTGTTTTTAGACTTTATGTAAAATGTATTCGAAACTGGATTTGGGTAGACTTCAAACTGACTTACTAACTCATCATTTTTGTTTAATCCAACCTGATTTTCAGTTACAACAAATTGCCCCATCATTCCGCCATCTTCATGCATTAAAATGTGACAATGAAACATATACGGTATCATTGGGTCTGCGAAATCTTCAAATTTAGTAATGAACAGAACCGAATCTCCTGGAGGAATAAAGACTACATCTTTTCGTCCTTGGTCTTCAATACTAGCTGGCTGCCCGTTTCTTTCTATAATGTAAAATTGTACATCGTGAATGTGAAACGGATGAGCCACCATATTTTTATTCACCAGTTTCCAAATTTCTATATTGTTCAATGGAATTTCGTAATCTATTCGCATCATATCAAATAACTGATCATTGAAATAAAATGGTCCGTCCATCACCATCATATTATCAGCAGTTATATTAATTGTTCTAGTAATATTTGCCTCATTTTTTAAATACGGCACATTGTTTTCTAGAGTTGAAGGAATAGATAAGATTGGATTTGCTGTTTGCCCTACAACATGAATTGTTAATAAATTAAAATCAATACCATTCAAGGGACTGTCCATCGGAGGACTACCTACTGGCATCGGCATTGTTGGCCCACCTTGAATTCCATAAGCAAACTCTGATGCATAACTTAATAAATAGAATGTTTGGCCATTTAATCCAGCAAGATCTACTAAAATTTCAGCTCGTTCTCCTGGTGCTAATCGAACTCTCGTTGTTTGTTGTGGCGTATTTAATAAACCACCATCTGTCCCGATTTGATAGAACTGTTTATTGCCACTTAATCCAAAAATGAAAGCTCTTTCTCCTGAAGCATTTAAAATTCTAAAACGAACAACTTGAGCAGGACAATTCACATAAACTGAGTGACCTTGATTAGCTCTTCCTCCATTCACTAATAGTGTTGAATCTTCCATTCCCAAAGGCATTGCTTGATTATTTGCATCATACTCCTGACTTTGAACAATAACAGGAAAATCATCTACACCGTATTTTCTTGGAAGAACTAAAGCTTTCTCAATCGAATCACGAACTATAATTAAACCTGCAGCACCTTTTATAGCTTGAGCAGCTGTTTTTTTGTGCCAATGAGGATGATACCAATACGTAGACGCATGATCTAAGACCTTAAATTTAGGATTCCAAGATTCACCCTTTAAAATTGGAGTATGAGGTCCACCATCCCACATTGCTGGTAAATGAATTCCATGCCAATGCACTGTAGTCGTATCGTCTATTTGATTCGTTACATTGATTGAAACATCTTTTCCCCTTTCAAAAATCAAAGTTGGACCTAAATACTTGTTATTATTATACGCGTAAGTATGTGATATTTTACCTGTAGAAAAAAACTGCACACTGTCTTTGTGCATATTCAAATTAAAATTTGGTCCAATCAAGGTGTCTGGAACAAATAATTGCGTTTGTGCTTCTGCTAAAAAGTTAAGCAGGAGGAAACAATAAAACAATTTCGTTTTCATACTTTTTAGTTATAGAAATAAGTAAATACTTGAATTATTCTATGCAAAGTTTCTTTTCTTGCGAGTAAGAATCTGAAATTAAACGAACAATATAATTTCCTTTTGAAAGTCCCCTTATATCGATTGTATGATTGAATATAAACGGATCTATTTCTTTCGAAATTAAAGTAGTTCCTTTCAAATCTATTAGTTCAATTTTTGAAGAAGTTGTTTTTAAATCATTTAGTTTTATTTCAATAAAATCAGCAGTTGGATTAGGAGAAATTGTAAAAACAGATGGAGTTGCTTCTACATCGTTTAATCCTGCAACATCTCCAGTAAAACGAAGATTATCAACCCATAAATAATCGCTATTATAAGGCGTAAAACCACTCGCTTTCATTAAAATCAAACAACTATCAGGAATTTCAGAATTCATGTAAATAAAATTCAAATTAAAAGCTTTCCAACTCATTTCCATACCGGATAATTGTTGGTCTATGTAAGCAACTGTATCTCGTCTATGAAGTTGAGTATTCCATTTAGTAAGGAGACTCTTATAACCCCAGGAAAAGCTGCCATAAATTGATAATTACCCGAAAAACTCTTCGGTTGTTGTGAAAAAGGAAAACCTGTAATGGGGTTTAAAGTAATTGGATCTAACTCTCCACAAGTAGCAACTCCATTCACTGCGGTTCCATTTATCATTTTTGATGTTAATTTCAAATAGGTCGAGCCTGGATTTCCGGGAACTCCTTTTGAAGCTGTATATAAACTATTTACAGAAGTTATAGAGTTTAAAGTGCTCCAATTATCTGGAGTATCATACGTTCCATTATTTGTCCAGTTTTCAAAACTGAAATTTGGAATTTGTCCCAGGACAGAAATTGAAAGCATTACCGAAGTAATACCTAAAAATAATATTTTATTCATCTTTTATAATTTAATTTTTTAATATCGTTTGTTTTAATCAGTATAAACGATTAAAATCAAATTATAAAGACATTGTTTTTAAGATAAATAGGTGTTTTATAATTAGGGGGGGGCGAATGATAATCAACTACAATCTCATCCGATTTTAAGATTTTAAAAGCATAAAAATAATGTTGACTAGAAACTAAATCAATACCATCAAATTGAGCCAATCTTATTTTAATAGTATCACCTGCGAAATGTTTTTCTTTGACTTTTATTAGAGTCGTTGTATCGTGACAACAACCTTTAGTTGTTTTTTTAGATTTACAACAACTACTTTCATTTGAAGTAGACGAAAATGAAATTGTTTTTAAGTTTCCACAGCAAAAATGTAAATTGACTGTTACTCCTGAAATAATCAGAATGTAAAATGCAATTAACATCAATAGTATAGCTTTTTTCACTTAAAACAATTTTACCAAATATAATAACTATAAATTATAGTTTCTATTTATTTAACAGTTTTATTGCCCCTTAAAACATTTAACTTAATTTATGCAACCACTCTTCAAAGTTTAACGTAATTTTGTGTAAAAATAAAACGATGAACGTACCAGTTACTATATATGCGGAGATGACTCCGAATCCAGCAAGTATGAAGTTTGTTGCTAACAAACATATTTTAATCGATGCAACTGTAAATTTCTTTTCTCAAGCGGAAGCAAAAGGATATTCTCCATTGGCGGAAGAATTGTTTAACTTCCCTTTTGTTAAAGGTGTTTTTATCAGTGCAAACTTTGTTACGATTACCAAAATGGAAACATTGAGTTGGGATTTCGTATTAATGGATTTACGCGAGTTCTTAAAAGAATGGTTAACAGAAGGAAAAGATGTATTAATCAAAATGCCTGAACCTAAACCAGTTGAAAACTCAAAAGCAGATATGCCTAAAAAAGTATATGCTCCTTCAGAATTTGATCAAGCAATCGTAGATTTATTGGATGAATATATTCGTCCTGCGGTTGAAGGTGATGGTGGAGCTATTGACTTCAGAAGCTATGAAGATGGTGTTGTAACAGTACTTTTAAAAGGTTCTTGTGCAGGTTGTCCTTCTTCTACTGCAACATTGAAAGGTGGTATTGAAATGCTTTTAAAACAATATATTCCTGAAGTTACTTCTGTAGTTGCGGAAAACGAGTAAATAATTGATAATTTTCAATTGAAAATGGATAATTCACATAGAATAGGATTTAAATCCTATTCTATGTGAATTATCCTCAATCTTAATTTCAACCTCATCCTTTCTCACATCCACGTAAATAAATCGGCTAAAAATTTCTTTTCGTTTTTTGAATCACCGATCGACTCTTCCATTTTTGCTTTGAATTCTTCTGATGTCAACACTTTTTTCTTTTTTAAATCTAATTTGATTTTATCTTCAACATTTGGAATTAATTCTACTGACTTAGCAAAATAAATAACTCCTCCATCTTCTGAAGCTACTCCTAAAACAACACCTGGAAGTCCGTTGAAGCTTTCTGGACCAACCGAAGGTAAAATTTCATTTGAAAACCAAACATATATTTTAGAAGTATCGCTATTTTCCCATATCGCTTTGGTACATAAGTAATTACAAATCATTCGTTTGCTTTCTGTTATTTTCCATTGTTTAGATTGAATAGAATTTCTAACATACAAATTTTGTCCAGAAATACTAATTACAGAAGTTTTTTCATCCTTTTTAAAATCAAAAAGTACTGAGTTTTTGATGGTTGTCCAGCTGTGCTCTTCTTGTAAATCACTATCTACGGGTTTAAATAAAGAAGTAGAATCTGTAAAATACAGCTCAAAAAGATCCGTTTTATATTTATTAATTGCTAAAAATTCTTTCATCCAGTCGTTATCCGAATCTTTAAATTTCTTTTCGAGATTCGTTTTTCGTTCAAAAACTATTCGGCCACATTGTGTTTGACCAATCGACGCAAACTTTAAAAACAACAAGAAAATAATTGCTAATTTTATTTTACCACCCTTCTTCATCTTCTTCTTTTGTTTTATTGTTATTAAACTTTAATGTTAGTTTTACTAAAAAATAACGTGATATAATTTTAGTCTTGTTGTCTGTAATTACGTTTGAAGAAACATACCTACTCGCTGAAATGTTTTGATTTAAAATATCATTTCCAATAATGCTTAATATCAAATTCTCAGTTTTTAAGAATGATCTATTTATTTCAGCATTCCAAATGAAATAATTTATATTGTATCCATTTGCCCTCTTTCCATTCATAGTATAGGTAGCATCTGAAAGAATTTTCATTTTCCCAGGAAGAATCAATGTTAAACTTGATGAGTAGCTGTTTGTAGTGTAGGGCGTGTTAGAAACAGAGCTTATTGAACTTTTAGGATTTGTGTATCCTAATTCTGTTCCAATTGAAAATTGAAGAGAATCTTTGTTAAATTCTAAGCTCAAAGAACCACTTATCGATTGATTAATCGTTCGATTTAATTCATTATTAATATAACTCTTGATGTTAGAAAAACTTCCATTTATTCCAGGATCTAAGCTTATAATCTTTTTATAAATCGGTAATCCACCACCCACATAAAAATTACCGTTTACATTACCATTTACATTAACCGTTTGTGAAATCATTCGACCTATGATTGTTGGTTCGTATACCGTTGAACTAACAAAGGCATTATTCGTTACATTACCCGTAAATTGAGCATATAAATACCTGTTTGATAAAGCTTGCCAAACATTTGAAGACAAATTAATCGTATGCGTATAAGAAGGTTTCAAAGTTGGGTTACCTATTCTTATGTTGTTTGGGTTTGTATTATCATTAACAGGTTGTAAATAGGTAATAGTTGGTTGATCCGTTTTTGTAGTATAACGTAAAGAAATACGTTTATTATTAGAAGGATTAAAAACAAAAGTAGCACGTGGTAAAATTGAATTTACATTTTGATGAATTACTGAATCTGATATTAAATTATGGTTTAAAATATCAATGTTTCTAATTTTTGCACCTCCAATAATCGTGTATTTTTTAATACGATAAACCAATGAAGCACCCACTCTATTTTGTCTTCTTTGATTGGTAAAATTATTTGAATATAACGTATTTAACTGATCATATAAACCATCGACTTTATTCATTGTGCTTTTGTTTTGATCTGATAGATTGTATTCTAAAAGGTATTCTAATTCAAGATTTACTTTTTTATTTAATGGTTCAACGTACTTTAAAGTCAAATTGTGGTCTTGTGAATTTAAAGTATTCATCTTCGATTGATCTGTAGTATCACTTCCATTAGAGTTATCGTAATAATTATTTTGAGATAAAAATTTCCCGCTGTTCTCACTTTTCTTACCTGAAAAGAAATAATTTGCTGTAAATTCTCTTTTAGCTTTTTTGAAATTTCGAGTGAAAAAGATTCTATTTTCAAATGAAATTCCTTTCGAATCGTTTGTTTTTAAAATTGAATTCTCTCTCGTTACCGCTTCATTTTGAGCTAAAAAATTTGAAACACTTAGGTTTTCTTCACTCGTTGTATTATAAGTGATTTTCGGACTAATCGTTATATTGGTTAAAGAATCAATTTTAGTTTCAAAAGAAAAACCGAGATTGTTTGATTTCTTTAGTTCTGATACGTGTGAAGTATCGTCTAAAAAATAGGTAGTATCCGTTAAAAAATATTGAGAACGACTTTTAGTATTCGAATTTCTACTCGTTTCTAGGTATCCGTAATTAAATTTAAATTTGGTGTTTTTCTTTTTACCAATCTTATCTGTAAAATAGATCCCTGTTTTAAAAGTTTGAGGAATTCCAGGTGTATCATATCTTGTCATTGTATAATTCCCGTCTTCGTCAATCATAAAATCATTTTCATTTTCTAGTCCAAATTTATTTTCATCACTCCATCCAAAAGAAGATTTAGGGGTATTTGATCCCAAAGCATATATTGATATTTTTTGTGTACCACTAAATTTATTTACTAAAAGTTCTCCTTGATAAAAATTGGAGAAATCAGATGCTAGAGAAGTTTTACCAAAATACCCCTTTTTAGCTTCCTCTTTCAATTTCAAATTCATCACTTTAATGGTTTCATCTTCCCCTTCAGCAGCATTTTCATTCTTTTTATCGTAAACCTCTACAGATTCTACTCCGTTTGCTGCTAAATTTTTAGTTGCAACTGTTGCATCACCGCCAAAAAATTC
>SXGQ01252946.1_pt1 | contig 42310 bp, 32 predicted proteins | sample 3178371 | NCBI WGS metagenome assembly SXGQ01 (sample SAMN11356859, study PRJNA531348) | freshwater metagenome | isolation source: freshwater sample F1-20 | place: China: Fuxian Lake, Yuxi | collected 2017-12-25
CGAGGCGGCACTGTTGGCTGATTGAGCACCTGTTGCAGAGCACGAATGCGACCGGCGAGGCGTGCCTGCTGGAATCCCTGCTGGAATCCCTGCTGGAATCCCTGTTGGAATCCCTGTTGGAATCCCTGTTCAAAGCCGCGTGCAAAGAGTGCTTCAAGGCAATTGGGCATGTGTTTCTCCGACCCTGGCGTTTATCCAGTGAGGACGCGAGGCGACTGTGATCGAGCACAGGCCGGCAGTGGGGGGAGGAAGGACCCGTCACTGCGGGTCAAGATTCAGCAGCGATGCCAGTTCTGCAGCCTGCGCCTGCAGTTCAGTGAGGGATTTTGAGGCCAGTTCGCGGGGCGTCATTGTCGGCTGATTGAGCACCTGCTGCAGAGTACGAATGCGACCGGCGAGGAGTCCGCGTTCGAGTCCCTGCTCGCGTCCGCGTTCGAGGCCCTGCTCGCGTCCACGTTCGAGGCCCTTTTCAAGACCCTCTTCTAGGCCCTGTTCAACGCCGCGTGCAAAGAGTGCTTCAAGGCAATTGGGCATTTGTTTCTCCGACCCTGGCAGTTGTCCAGTGTGAAATGCGAGTTCCAGTTGTTCGAGGTTCGGCGCGTCAAACACTGAGCACAGATAAATCATAATATCGTTGAGCGTGTCCTGTTGGGAATGGATTTTTCCCCAGTTCTGCAGAAGTTTGAAGAGGTCCGCCAGCGATTCGAAGGGCAGTTCCGGGGAGCGAGAAATCTGCAGGGCACGAACACGGGCTTCCAGTTCCGGAAAGTCCGGCAAAAATGCGGATTTCAGCAGGTTCAAATCGACGTGTATGACTCGCATATCGGGTACGAAGTCCAGCAGGTCGTCCTCGGCCTGCACCTTGTCACGGAGCGACGTCGGTTCGTCCCAGACGTGTTCTCCGTGGTAGACCACAATTGGAATAATGACACCCGGCGGCTGGCCATTACGGTCGAGCCATTCGTGGATTCTGAGCACATATCTGAGCAGTTGCAGAGCAATTCTGCGATCGACCCAGCTTTTGTGTTCGAGCAGCAGCCAGATCCAAACCTGTGTCCCGTTCCGCATGCGAGCTGTGTAGAGGGCATCGAGCCGATTTTCATGTTCGTCGGCGGCCAGAAAGGATTCTTTGGCGGGCTGGATGGAATCCGGATCGAGCCTTTCATAGAGCGTCGCCGGCAGTTGGAGTTTCAGCAGTGCGCGGGCATTTTCGAGCACATCAAAAGTGCGGCGGAAGAAGTGGTCGTGGGGGTTTTGTGGGTGGAATTCATTCATATCCCCAATGATGTATTGAAAAACGCGATAAATCAAGCGAATTTCGCGGCTTTTTGCTGAGCAGTTGCCGGGCACGGCAGCGGTGCGGCCCCGGATGTGTCACCGCATCCGGGGCCGTCAGGCACACTCGCAGTGTTCAACTGAAAATCCCGTGGTGCACCTTGCCGGCAACGTCGGTGAGCCGAAAGTCGCGACCGGCATAGCGATACGTCAATCGCTCATGATCCATCCCCAGCAGGTGCAGCAGGGTCGCGTGGACATCATGGATGTGCATAGGGTTCTCGGCCGCGTAATAACCATACTCATCCGATGCACCGTAACGCATCCCACCCCGCACACCTCCACCGGCCATCCACATCGTGAAACCCTCGGGATTGTGGTCACGTCCATCTGTGGTGCCCTGAGCGGTCGGAGTTCTGCCAAACTCACCGCCCCAGAGAACCAGAGTGTCGTCCAGCAGTCCGCGCTGTTTCAGGTCGGTCAGCAGTCCGGCGATGGGGCGGTCAACCTCCAGTGCGTTTTTGGTATGTCCTTTGCGCAGGTCTCCGTGCTGATCCCACTGTACGAATGCGTCGCTGTGAGTGACCTGGATGAACCGCACGCCGGCTTCGGCAAAGCGACGAGCCATCAGGCACTGGCGAGCAAAATTCTCGGTCACTTTGTCGTGCAGGCCATAGAGTTCCTGCGTTTCGTGGGTTTCCTGGGTCAGATCCTGCAGTCGCGGCATTTCGGTCTGCATCCGGAACGCCAGTTCGTAGGACTGGATGCGGGCTTCGAGGGCCATTTCGGCGGGATTTTGCTGCAGTTGTTGTTCATTGAGCGCTCGCAGCAGGTCGAGTTGTGTTCGCTGGGCCGGTGAGGACCAGCGAGGATTGGCGATGTACCGCACCGCAGCGGCCGTAGCCGGCTGGCTGGCCACCCCAAGCGGAATGCCCTGACTTTGCGCCGGCAGAAATGCCGAACCCCAGTTATTGCGACCACCGTGGGCCAGCGTGGGGCAGATCGTTATGAAGGCCGGCAGATTTTGGTTTTCTGTGCCCAGACCGTAACTGACCCATGCGCCCATGCTGGGGCGAACAAAATTGTCACTGCCGGTGTGCAGCTTCAGAGCGGCTCCGCCGTGGGCCGCGTTGGTGCCGTGGCACGAGTTGAGAAAGCAGATGTCGTCCACACAGCGAGCCACATGGGGAAACAGTTCGCTGACAGGGATTCCACTTTGTCCGTGCTGCCGAAAGCGCCATGGAGATCCCAGCAGGTTGCCGGTTGGAGCAAACTGGACACGTGGCTTGGCAAAGGGCAGCGATTTGCCGTCATCCTGCTGCAGCTTTGGCTTGTAGTCGAAGGTGTCGACCTGCGAGGGCCCACCCTTCATGAACATGAAGATCACGCGTTTCGCGCGAGGCTGAAAGTGGAATGGGCTGGTGCCGGAGTCCGCTGCAGACACGGCATGCAGCAATGCTGAGCAGGCTGTGCTGCCGAATCCAACAGCAGTGGCTCGAAGAGCCTGACGTCGATGGCTACGGAACTCTGACATAACAGCACCTGTTCAGCGAATGTACAGAAATTCGTTCGACATCAGCAGTGTCTGGCTGAGGCTGGTCCAGACGGCCAGATCACGCTCGGCTTCCGGAACACCATCGGCCTGTAACTGAATGTTCAACTGGCGGGCAGCCTGCTGCAGTCCGTCAAGTTCTGCGGCGGACAACTGTCGTCCCAGCACAGCGCGGGGCAGTCGATCGGCTCGAACTGAAAAATCTGAACTGCTGCTGCAGAGATCCCGCGCCAGATGCTCGGCCGCCGAAATGACCAGCGGACTGTTCATCAGAAACAGTGCCTGTGAAGCCACCGTCGATGCGCCACGATCACCATTGGGCACAGTGCCGTCCGTGCAGTCGAACAGCGACATGGCATCATACAGATTGTTGCGGATGACCGGCAGATAGACGGACCGTCTGAGAGAATCGTAGGAGGTCAGATCCTTCGATGTGTGGTCGAACAGGAATTCCCGATTCTTCACGTGCAGCATGGATTCTCCGATGCTGCGATCCAGCCTGCCGCAAACAGCAAGTATCGAGTCACGAACAGATTCGGCCTCCAACCGCTGCACGGACCACCGCCATTGCAGGTGATTGTCAGGATCCGTCTGTTCGGCCGGATTGCTGCGGTCGGCGGACGCCTGCCAGGTCTGTGACAGCAGAATGCGACGGTGCAGGGCTTTCAGTGACCAGCCACTGCTGACGAAGTCCGCTGCCAGCCATTCCAGCAGTGGCGGATTTACGGGTGGTTCGGACTGGTGTCCGAAGTTGTCAGCGGTGGCGACAATGCCTCGGCCAAAATGCCAGCGCCACACCCGATTCACAATGACTCGCGGCGTCAGTGGATTGCGTGTACTGGTCAGCCACTCGGCGAACTCGAGACGACCGCTGTGTCCGTCAGAGATTCGGAAGGAGCTGTCGGCATCGAGGACTACCGGGATTGTGCGAGGGACGAGGCGTCCAGGAGCGAGGTGATTGCCGCGTGACAGAATGCGTGCATTGGCAATTTCGGCTTCCGTCACTCCCATAGCCGTGGGCAGTTCCGGGACGGCCGCTTCAAGTTCCCTGAGGGATGCCCTGAGCGCGGCGAGTTGCTGCTGGATTTCTGCAGGCAGTTGATTCTCGGGGACAGGCTGACCAGCGGCAGTGGTGCTGCCGGCCGCTGATGATTGCTGCAGCAGGCCATCAATTTCTGCCTTTTTTGCCGCGATCTGCGCCTGATGCTGTTCCAGTCGCTGGCGATCGGCTGTGGTGGCAACGGAGTTTTCATGCCATTTGGCGATCCGTTTCAGAGATTCCATGGTTCTGGTGCTCTGAAAGATGCCGGCCAGCGAGTAGTAGTCGGCCTGCGTCAGCGGATCGAATTTGTGATCGTGGCAGCGGGCACATCCGATGGTAAGTCCCAGCATGGAGCGTCCGATGGTGTCCAGTTGTTCGTCGATGATGTCCAGCATCAGTTTCTTTTCGTCGCCCTCGGCCAGGACTTTGGGGCCGAGCGACAGAAAGCCGGTGGCTATCAGTCGGTCATTCCGCGTCTGTTCGTCGGAAGCTGAGTCGGTGAGCAGGTCGCCGGCCAGTTGTTCGCGGAGAAACTGGTCAAATGGTTTATCGTGCTGGATTGAACGAATGACGTAGTTGCGATAACGCCAGGCATTGCCGTGGGCGATGTTTTCGTCAAGTCCATTGGAATCAGCGTAGCGCACGACATCCAGCCAGTGTCGTCCCCAGTGTTCCCCGTACTGCTGACTGTCCAGCAGCCGGTCGATGACTGTGGCGAAGGCGGTGGGGGAAGCGTCGGCAAGGAACGCGTCAATTTCGGCGGGTGCGGGCGGCAGTCCGGTGAGCATCAGCGATGCGCGGCGGATCAGTGTCAGTTTGTCAGCGGGCGGGTTTCGGACAAAACCACGCTGCTGCAGCAGGCGTTCTGTCAGCACATCGACCGGGTTGGCGTCGGCGGCTGGCAGTGCGGGTGGCTGCAGGGGCCGAAACGCCCAAAATTGGCGGGCCTGCGCGGGCTGGAACGGGAGTGCCGGCTGAACAGGAACGACAGCGCCTTCCGGGTGTTGAGCTCCTTCCGCGATCCACTGCTGCAGCACTGCAATGTCTTCGTCCGGCAGTTTCCCGTCAGGTGGCATCTGCAGGGTGGCATCAGCGCGGCGAACCGCCATCATCAGCAGGCTTTCGTCGGGCTTGCCGGGAATGATCGGAGGCCCTGCCTTGCCCCCGGTGTTCAGAGCCTGCAGGGAATCCAGCCGCAAACCGGATTCCTGAGCATCCGGACCGTGGCAGGACAGGCAGTGCTGCTGCAGGAGCGGTGCAATTTTTGTGGTGAACGTGTCATCGCCGGCAGCACAGGTCGCGTTTGAGCCCAGTGAGATCTGAATCACGAGCAGTGCGAGGAGCAGCCGTATCGGGCAGCGACGAACGAATTCGGAAGTGCTGGCGGGGACGGACATGGGACAGTCCTTGGTTTGGCAAACAGGCGGGACCGTCAGCGTACGCATTTCGCGGGGGAATCTCAAGTTCAGTCGAACATACCGCTGACGTTCGGGACGTAATCGTCCACGAAAACCTGCTGAAAGCTGTAAACCCCGAAGAAATCCTCGAGACAGTCATCCTGCGTGCGGCGCATGTCGCCGGATTCAATCATCTGGAACACGATTTGGCCGAAGTCATCGGTGGTGTGAACACCCCAGCGAGCAAACACGAGGGGGCACAGCATGCCGAAGCTCTGCAGGCCCAGCAGTCGGATCCCTTCCAGCAGTTCCGGGCCGGAGATGTGACCGGTTTTTTCTGAGCCGGAGTTACGGCCGAGCTGCTGCTGTGTGTAGCGGAGGGCGGCGTAGACGAAGCGAAAGGCCGCTGGGTGGTAGGTACTGGACGAAGTGCTGCTGAGCGATTCCATCGAGACTTAACCCATGTTTTTTAACGAGCAATGAATTGATCCGGCAACGAATGATAATCCGATGCAACAGTGGAATGAAGCGCGGGTTTGGAATTTTCAGTCATCCTCGCCATTCTCATTCCGCCGGGATCCTCGCGAGATCACCGTGACGATGTCTGATTCATCGGCAATCTGCCGGCGTCCATCATCGAACACGACCACCAGTTTTCTGGCCAGCAGTTCCTGGGAGAGCACCCTGCCCTGCCCTGACCTGGTCAGCACGGTGGCACCGATCGGCGGCAATTCCCGCCGATGTTCTTCGTAGGTGTCATATTCGTATCGCAGGCAGCATTTGAGTCTGCCGCAGCGACCGGAGATTTTGCTGGGGTCGAGCGAGGCTTTTTGCAGTTTGGCCATTTTCATGGAAACGGCCGGCATTTCGCGCAGGTGCGTGTTGCAGCAGACGGGTTTGCCGCAGTCGCCGTAGTCTGCCAGCAGCCGGGCTTCGTCGCGGATGCCGATCTGTCGCATCTCAATCCGCAGGTTGAAGTCACGCGCCAGCAGCCGGACTAGTTCACGGAAATCGATTCGCGATTCTGACAGGTAGTACAGGACCAGTTTCTCGCCACCGAATATCAGTTCCACGTCAATCAGCTGCATCTGCAGGGTTCGTTCCCTCATCAGCTCAGCGGATCGCCGGAAGAGTTCCCGTTCGCGAATGGCATGCTCTTCGCGAGCTCGTCGATCGTCGTCCGTCACCGGCCGCAGAATGCGACCTCCGCCGGACCGTCCGCCGCCCATGAAGGTTGCAGTGCGAGCATCTGCAGGGCACAGCACCACTCCCCACTCGACGCCACGCTCTGATCTGACGATCACTTCGTCACCACGCTGAAATCGCTGGTCCCGACGTGCCTCAAAGTCCCCCAGCAGCCGTGTGTTGCCGTAGCGGACGACGCAGCGCGGGGAATCGGTGCGGGAAGATTCGGGACGGGACACTTCTGAGTCCCGTGTGGATGATTCGGACATTCAGGCCACTTTCTGACGGGGCAATCAGGCAGATGGGCAGCCCCGGCCGCCAACCTCCTGCCGCGGCGAAGCATAGCGGAAGGACGCGGGAAAAGCACGTCAGGAAGGCGGAACGATTTGCTGAGTCAGCGGATGGGGCTGGCCGGTCCGCCGATGCGAAACTGACAAAGCCAGATTCCCAGAACATACAGCAGCAGCAGGGGGAACATCATCAGCAGCATGCTCCAGGGATCCGGCGAGGCCGTCAGCAGCATGGAAGCGATGGAAATCGCCAGCACCGCGATGCGCCAGTTTTCCCGGTAGGTCTGTACGGTACAGACGCCGATGCGTTCGAGGAAGACCATGACGAGCGGCAGCTGGAAGCTGATGCCAAAGAGAAGTGGCATCAGCATGGCCATGCTGATGTATTCGCTGAGTCGTGGCTGGACTGTGACCCCGAGCCATTGATTGAAGCCAATGAGAAAGTCCAGCATCAGCGGGAAGGCGTAGAAGTAGCCGGCCATTGCTCCGAGTGCAAACAGGATGACGCTGAGGGGCAAATAGACATAAACGTAGCGACGTTCGTGCGGATAAAGACCGGCGGCAACAAACAGCCACAACTGGTAGAAGACCCAGGGTGCAGCGAGGATCAGTCCGCTGAAAAAGCAGACCTTCATGTAAGCCATGAAGCCTTCCTCCACCTTGAAGGTGGTAATGCGGGACGTGTCCTCGATGACGCGCTGCAGCTGTGCGAATTCGGGAGCGGTGATGACCACGTTGACAAATTCGGCGGATGGAGCGGGGCTGGCGGGGGGGGGCGCGGGGTTCTGCCCGAGTGCTTTGAGCAGTTCAGCGCGGTCGATTCGCACGAGCAACTGATCGGATTTCAGGGCCGGGGGCTGAGGCTGAGCCGGCGTCGGCTGGTTGGTGTTCCCGGCTTTGGTGGTGCCGGAGAACATCCCTGTGAGGTATTGATAGAACGACTGTTTGGGGACATCCATGGCGACATTTTCGATGCCGCGTTCGCGGAGTGCTTTTTCGACGGGCTGTCGGAGCCAGTAGAAGATGCGATCTCCGAAGAACAGGCTGACGGCGACGGCAAGCAGCAGGCCCACAACGGCGCGAAACACATGAATCCGCAGCACTTCGAGGTGCTCGCCGAAGGTCATGGTGGTATCGTCGAACAGGTCGTGGTTTCGGGGCATTTCCGGTTTTCGCGAGGGCGTTCTGTTCAGGGAAGGACCATTGTTCAGGGAGGCCGGTTATTCTCCGCGAGTCAGTCTGCGGAAGAGCTCCAGCAGGTGGCTGGTGATGGGACCCGGCTGACCGGTACCGATCTGGCGTCCGTCCAGGCTGGTGACGGCAATGACTTCTGCGGCTGTGCCTGTCAGGAAACATTCATCGGCGATGAAGATGTCGTGCCTTGTGAGCACACATTCGACGACGGGGATACCGGCCTCGCGGGCCAGTTTCATGACGGCGTTGCGAGTGATGCCTTCGAGAATTCCGGCATCGGGCTGTGGAGTTTTGAGGACACCTTGTCTGACGATGAAGATGTTATCGCCGGTGCATTCCGCAACTTCCCCATTGTGATTGAGCATCAGTGCTTCGACGGTACCGGCGTCGGTGCCCTCGATTTTGGCCATGATGTTGTTGAGGTAGTTGAGTGATTTGATGCGGGGGCTGAGAGCGCCCGGATGATTGCGAATGGTGGAGGCTGTGATCAGCCGCATACCTGTGCGATACATTTCTTCCGGGTACATCGTGATGGTGTCGGCAATGATGATGACTCGCGGGTTTGCCGTGCGGCGAATATCGAGTCCGAGGGAGCCGGCACCGCGAGTGACAACGAGCCGAACGTAGCCGTCCACGATGCCGTTGGCTTTGACTGTCTGCTCGACCGCGGTCGTCATTTCTGCTTTTGTGAGCGGGATCTGCAGGCGGATGGCGAGGGCGCTTTCGTAGAGGCGGTCGACGTGCTCAGTCAGCAGGAACACCTTCCCCGAGTAAACTCGAATGCCTTCAAAGATGCCGTCGCCGTACAGCAGACCGTGATCAAAAACACTGACCATTGCCTGTTCGGCGGGAACGAGAGCACCGGCGAGGTAAACCAGTCTGGACATGGGTGAGCTCAGAGTGTGAGTTTCAGGAAGCAGTTTGTGGGAAGGATACAGCACGAAGCGGGATTTGGCCAGTTTCGGGTGGAAATCCTGGGACAATAGAGGCAAACGGGAGATTCGCGAAATTCCCGGGTTTTTCCGACTGGCGAAGATCTGTGGGCAGCAGCCTGTCTGAGCCCTGGAATTGCCTGAAAATCCACGAATCACCGCTTGCTTCCCAATTTTCAGCGGATAAGCTTTCCGCCTGTCCGCAAGAACGGGCCAGCGGGCCGGAGTGGCGAAATGGCAGACGCGCCGGATTCAAAATCCGGTATGGGTAAAACCATGTGTGGGTTCGAGTCCCACCTCCGGTAATTTTCCTTCTCAGTTCCCGTGATGCACCGCAGGTGAAGCTCCCGCAGCAGCTGCTCCTCAAACTGGTGCTTTCTCAGCGACGGCCCTGCAATGCCATCTGTTCCGCATCAGATTGACGGCCCGGTTGCAGTGATCGGGGATGTCCACGGTCAGACGGAAAAATTGCGTCAGATTATTGGCCAGCTGGCGCGGCTGCCGGACGTGCAGCGGCGGTGGATTGTGTTTATCGGTGATCTGGTGGACCGTGGTCCTGATCCTGCCGGGACTGTGCAGGTCTTCTTTGACCTGGTGAAGCAGCATGGTCGCGTCACATGGGTCTGCGGCAACCATGAGCTGGCGATGATGGGCTCGCTGAAACTGCTGCCTTCCCCGGAATACATCGACTACGCGTCGCGCTGGGTGCACAATTATGATACTCGCAGCACCTTTGAGTCCTGGGGGGCGCCGTTCGGCGATCTGGATGCGCTGAAGCAGGCGATCCCGGAGCAGCAGCGTGCCGTAATGGCCGATCTGCCGTGGGCGGTGGAGCATCCTGAATTTTTGTTTGTGCATGCGGGCATGGACCGCAATCTGCCGTTTGAGACTCAGATCCGGATTCTGCGGCAGCGCGATTATTCGCTGACTCATCCGCCGTGGCTGTATTCCAAGGACTTCATCCTGCTGGGTGCTCCCATGGATGCTCCGGTGCCGCTCGTGATTGGGCATGTTCCGGTACCTCGCGTGCAGTCGGCACTGGGGATGATCATGACGGACACGGGAGCCGGTGCTGACGGCGAGCTGAGTTGTGTGCTGTTGCCTGAGGGGACCGTACTGCAGTCTCAGCCTGAAATTCGTCAGCGTGGTTTTTCGATGGACGGCCCTGCGCCGCCACCGCCACCGCGACGCCCGCAGGTGAACAAGCCGTGGTGGAAGGTGTGGTGATGACTGAGGCGGACGAGGTGTTCAGTTCAGAGCGTCCGACCCCCGGGACTCCTCCGGATTTCCCCAGGTTGCTCCCGGAATTCCAGCGGCTGTGTGAAGTGGTGGCGCGTCTGCGGGCTCCTGACGGTTGCCCGTGGGATCGGCAGCAGACTCTGCAGACGATCAAGCCCTATACTCTGGAAGAGACCTATGAATTGCTGGAGGCGATTGATGCGGACGACAGTGCCGCGATTCAGGAGGAGCTTGGAGATCTGCTGCTGCAGGTGATTCTGGATGCGCAGATTGCGGCGGATGACGGGCGTTTTGAGCTGACGGCGGTGGTGCGTCAGATTGCGGACAAGATGGTGCGTCGTCACCCGCACGTGTTTGGCGACGGGACTGCCGCCACGGTTTCGCAGGTGCGGGCAGCGTGGCAGACGATCAAGCAGCAGGAGAAGCCTGCGCGAGCTTCGCAGCTGGAGGGAATTCCGAAGGCGTTGCCGGAGCTGGCGCGGGCAGCGCGACTGTCGTCGCGAGCGGCATTGGTGGGATATGACTTTCCGGATCGCCTGATGCTGTTTGAGAAGCTGCGTGAGGAGTTGGGTGAACTGGCTGTGGAATTGTTCGGGACTCCGGAATTGCCGGTGGTGATTCCGTCTGCCGACACGGCGGCAGTGCCGGATGAACCGTGGACCGACGCAGCGCGGCGCGAGCGTGCGGAGTCCGAGCTGGGAGATGTGCTGTTTGCGGTGGCGAACATCGCTCGGCGCTGGGGGATCAACCCTGAGGAAGCTCTGCGGAAGACGAACGCTCGGTTCACTCGTCGGTTTCAGGCGATTGAGACGGCAGTGCGTGAGTCCGGGCGAACTTTGCAGCAGGTGTCGTTACCCGAGATGGAGTCGATTTATCAGGCATACAAGCGGCGTGAGCAGGGCCGGGCTGATGCTTCAGCCGACACGCAGTGACAAGGCCAAATGCAACAGGCCACGTGCACGGCAGCACGTGGCCCTGAGGCATTTCTGAGCAGAGAGTGGCACGGTGTACCGGCTCAGCCTGCGTAGAACGGGTGAGCGGCGGTGTCGCGCTGTGACAGCACTGTGTCGACACAGGGCTGATTCTTCATGGCACGCTCGATGGACAGCTTGGTTGCTTCGTAGTTGTACTGATAGATCTTCTTGTCGTCGGCAGCGTCCCAGTGAATGAACACACCGCAGACGATGACGAGGCTTTCTGCCTGGTCCTTCGGGATGGCGCCGCTTTTGACACAGTCGGTGACGGCGTCAGCGACGGCCTTCTGGGCTGGGCCGAACATCTGGACGGCCTGGCGGGCGCCCTTGATGGTGACCTTGGTGATCATGACGGTGCTGGGCTTCACTGCAACATTCGGAGTGAGTACTGCCAGCAGGTTGCTGTGGCCGGCCTTCTGATCCGCCAGTGCGTTTGCAAATGCTGTGCCGACCGGGCCGGCCTTGTCGCCGATCAACAGGTCGATATGAGCGACTTCATTACCTTCGCCGACAAGAGCTTCTCCGACGTACATCGACATCTTTCACGATCCTTTTTTAGAGCCTTGCGTGAGTGGACAAGGTCACCGAAACAATGGAAGAATACAGGAACACAGGCTGACTCACGAAGCGGCAGAAGCGTTCTGCTGAATAACCGGTCCCCAACCCAGTGTGCAGGATTGCGTTTTTTGTCCGGATGTTCAACTGACCGGCCCTGTGGATCCGCAGTTTCGTCGGAACCGGAGTGGAAGCGGGGGATTACGGTGACTGAACAGGTCGTGCTGGCGGGAGCCAGTGTGAGATCGCTGGCGGAATCTGCAGTCGCTGCTGGATTGCAGCCCTTGTGCTGCGATTTTTTCGGTGATCGGGATCTGTTGCAGCTGCTGGAGTTCAGCGGTGGCCGGTTTCTGGGGAGACTGCAGAGTTTTGCGGATCTGCCGGGGCTGCTGCGGGCGGTTCCGGCGGATGTGCCGCTGGTCTGGTCCGGTGGTCTCGAGAATGCTCCGGATCTGCTGGAGGAACTGTGCCGCAGCGGCCGACCGATCACCGGTTGTGCTCCGGCTGCAGTCCGCGCCGTTCGCAACTGGCGGAATCTGAGTCGCTGGGTGGCTGGCACTGGTGTGCGGTTTCCGGAGACGATGGCCTGTCCCGCTGAGAGGCCTCGCGGCGACTGGCTGCTGAAGCCTGAGCGGAGTGCTGGTGGGGCGGGGGTGCTGCGGCTGGCTGATGCGGACGACAGGTGCGCGCGTGCGTCTGAACCATGGGGGGCAGACGGGCTGCTGTGGCAGCGGCGGGTTCCGGGGACGCCCATGTCCATGGTGTTTTTTTTCGCCGGAGGCCGGGCTGTCCTGCTGGGGGCCAGTCTGCAGTTCTGCGGCTGGCGTTCCCTGGGTGCGGGGGCGCGGGAATTTCTCTGGTGCGGCAATGGAGGGCCGATCTGTCTGCCTCAGTCTTTGCGGCAGCAGGCGATGGCAGTGGCCGAGTCCATTGCGGCGGGAGCGGATCTGTGTGGAGTCTGCGGTCTGGATTTTGTCCTGAGCGGGCGGGATCTGTGGCTGCTGGAGGTGAATCCCCGGATCCCGGCTTCGCATTGGATTTATGATTCCGGCCGCCGGGGGCTGTCCCTGCGATTGCAGCTGGGCCGGCTGGAGGGTCAAAGCTGGGGGGGGCTGGCGGAAGGTTTTCGGGTGCAGCTGGTTGTGTGGTCCCCGCAGGAGGGCGATCCGGAAATGCCGTTGCCTGTGTCGGGGGCGTTTCCGGCGGGGATACGACAGGCGGATGTGCCGGCTGACGAGGCTGTTCCGCCGGGTGCCCCGGTGTTCTCGCTGCTTTTGGAGACAGACACCGCCGCCGGTGCACTGCAGTCAATGCAGCGTTTCGGCGAATCAGCCGACGACGGCGGGTTGTTCTGGCGCAACGCCGCAGCCGAACTGGCTGCGGAGCTGCAAAGTTTTACGGTGCAGGTTCGGTCGGGGGCAGAGGCCGACGAAATCGCCTGATGACCCCCGTAAGGACTCCCAGGACCTGTCGCGTGGTGGGGGTATACCCGCCAACGACAAGCGGTACCAGCTGGCTGGTACCTTCCTGCACGGTGCAGAGCACCACGGAGTGCCGATCGTCGAGGGCCACGACGTGGCAGCCGGGTGTTACCTGAGCATCCCGGCAAATAATCAGATAATCTCCGCTGACGATGTTGAGCGGTGCGAAGTTGCTGCCTTCGACTTTCAGGCAGCCGATATCCATGCCGTCAAACACTTCCCGGAAGCTGACGGTTTCGTCCAGCGACACGGAGGGCTGGATGGGGCCCGCAGCGGCGGCAGTACCGATCAGTCGCACGTTCAGTCGATTTTGCGGAGATTCGGCCAGCTGGATGGCACGCGACATGTTCTGTTCGCGGCTGATCAGGCCTTTCCGTTCGAGTGCCTTGAGGTGGCACATGACGCCATTGGGCGAACGAATCTCGAAGTGCTGCCCGATTTCGCGGACAGTGGGCCCGTAGCCTCTGTTCACGATTTTATCGCGGAGAAATTCGTAGATTTCGCGCTGGCGTTTTGTGAGTGAGGTTTTCTTGCCTGCAGCCATGAGTGAATTCCTGTCAACTCGTTCTCGGCGGCGTTGATCCAGATTTCGAATGGTAGTGCCAATTCGAATCGTTCACACTGCCAATGTTCGGAATCTAACACACTTTTTCAACATGTTGATCGGTGAATTTTGTTCGGCGAAAAATCAAAAAACCAATCCGCCAAATTGGGAATTGAATGGTTTGCGGTGGATTTGGAATGTTGGGTGGGGAGGGATCAGTGAAACGCCGCTGCGCGGGACGAACATCGGGCTGACTTGCAGCGTCACGCTGTCCGTGGTCCGTGCGAAGGGAAACCTTAGGAGTCCATAAGTTGGGTACAGAGTTTGGGGCCAGTCTTCGGGACACCAGTACAAATGACATCCGGAAAACGATGATGGCCGAACCAGACCAGGCCTGAGGAGCCAGCACAGGTGTGCAGGAGTTCCGAAAGCTGTTCTGGTCAAATCTGTTGTGAGGGTGGGAGAGTTCAGGCGGGGTAACGAGGAGGGAGAACACTTCAGAGGCCTGTGCATGACGCCCGAGGCGCCCTGAACCGAGGCCAGCAGATGCAGACTTGTTTCAGATGACCTGATGGTCAACCGGCAGAAAGCCACGGAGGAAAGTGCAATCGGGGAAAGTGCAATCGAGGAAAGTGCAATCGAGGAAAGTGCAATCGAGGAAAGTGCACTGGGTGACCGGTCCGAACACGTTTCAAGCCTGCCTGGAGGCCCGGCACTGGTAACCCATGATCCGCAACTTCTGCGGAGACCATGTTAGCAGCCGTGGGCCCAAAAATCCAACCAAAAACGAAAGCAGGACCTGAACCGCGGGAAATTGGAATTGGTGAGATTTCATGTGTGACTGTGTTCAGTCTTATTCCGGGGTTTGCTGAAGATCAACGATACGGGCGAGCACTGTTCCGCCACTGGTCACCGTGACTGCTGCGGGGCTGTCGGGCGGATCGTGGCTGAGTTCCGGTCGCAGGTCGGCAAGGCGATGAATGAGCAGCAGTCGGCACGGCAGCGGTTCTTTGGATTCTTCATACAGCCAGGGTTTGAGCCTGATGTTTCTTTGCTGAATGACGGGGACCATGGTCTGGAGTACTGAGAGCTGAAATTGATGGCTGACGGGTGCCACGAGCAGTGAGCTGTTTTCGGGGATTTGTGTCCAGAATTTTCCGTTGAGAGCGTCGGCCCAGTAGCCGGCTTCAAGCCCGATTGCCGCAGCTCCGGCGTTGCCCCCGCAAAGAATTCCGTACTGGTTGATGGCAAACGGCTGCATGGTCCACGGAAGTGGCAGGAGGATCAGTGCGGTTTTGGCGACAGGGTGCCGGGCAAGGTTTCTCCAGCCGCCGGCGGCGAGCAGAATGAGTCCGGGGAAGCAGATGAGGAAGAGTCGATTCCCATCGTACACCGGAACTCCGGGCAACGCGAATACGAGGACCGGAAACAGGCTGATCATGAGCAGCAGCAGTTCGTCGGCTGTCGGCATTCCTGCGCGTGCCCGGAGGCCCAGTCCGATGACGACTGCGGCGGGCAGCGTGCATGTCAGCAGTACGAACGGGTAGTGCCAGGGAACTTCGCGATCGAGCCAGCGTTCACCGAGGTACCAGCAGTAAAGCGGGATCCGGTCTGTGGTGCGTCCGAGGTACTGCAGGATGCGGGCGGTGGTATCCTGCCAGAGCCAGGGCCAGGCCGCGAAGAACACCAGTGCTGCCGTTGCGCTCCAGAGCAGCAGTGGCAGGAGGCTGTCCCGGCGGAAGCGGAGCAGAGCCCAGACGAGCAGTACGGGTGGCAGCAGGATGGCCTGAACTTTTGCCAGCAGCAGCAGTCCGAAGGCAGCGCCGGAAAGCAGTGTCCGGCAGGTTGAGGGGGGCCTGGTGCCGGACCACCAGGCGAGCAGTGGCAGGATGGCGGCTGTCCAGGCGAGATTGACGGTGGTTTCGAGGGCAGCCAGGCGAGCGTGCCCGATCAGCTGCGGCGAACCGATGAAAATCGCTGCAGCGGCGAAGGCGGCCGCTGGTCCGTACCGGCGGAGTGAGTATCCGCAGAGCAGTGCGGCGTTGAGTGCAAAGGCGAAGCAGGAGCCCAGTCTGGCGGCAGCAACATTGCAGACGGCTGTTTCAGCGCCGGGGATGAGCCAGGCCGTGGTTTCGTGAGCGAGGCCGATCAGCAGACGTCCGAGTGGCGGATGATCGGGAAGGTCCTCAGGAGTTTTAAAAACTGTATTGGCGATGGTGGGAGTACACAGCAGCGGGCCGTGTTGTTCCAGGGCGTGTGCGAGCTGTATTCCCTGGAGGATATTGAAGGATTCGTCGATGGTCATTCCCGGACCATCGGGCAGTGGGGAGTTGACGAGTCCGGGATTGATGAGGAGTGCTGCGGCGAGGAAGGCGAGGCCGAAAGCGGCGGAAGCAGCCGGCAGAACTGGGGCGGGCAGAACTGGGGCGGGGCGTGGAGGCATTTCACGGCTGCTGTGTGTGGCCAGTGGGAAGGGTACGGCACGGGGCCGTGTCACATGTTGGTTTTCGTATCGCCGCCGCTGCCTCCGGCCACTTTCTGCAGTGCCAGATTCAGTTCGCGATCGTGCTGGTGATCGCGGCTGTAGATCCGGAAGATGAGGAAGCTGGTGGGCAGATTGCGGAACAGTTCGTCATCGTCGAGGACGTGGGATTTTCCGGTGGCGGGATCGTACCAGTAGTTCAGTTTTCCGGTGGGGCGGCGGGCACTGGGGCGGTGATAGTGTCGGGCGACATCGATGCGGAGGGGGATGGTGCGGATGGGAGCGGGCAGTGCTTCGCGGACGCGGCGTTCCACGAGGTCAGGTTCAGAGAAGATGGTGGTGTGTTCGGCCTGTCCGCTGTGGAAGTGCATGGTGCGTTCGCAGGCCATGCGCCACATTTCTTCGCGATTGATGATGGCTCTCCAGTGTTTTCCCAGTTCCTGCAGCTGGGGGTCAGTGCTGTCGGCCCAGCGCGAGACGTCGACGAGGAAGCTGGTTTCGGTGAGCTGCTGGTACTGCTGCAGATGCTGGAGCGGATTTCCGGGGAACAATCGTCGCATGGTCTCGGTGAAGTAGTCTTCGAGTGCGATGTCGATGCCGCGAACGGTGCGATGAAAGTAGATGCTGCGGAACAGGTTGGCCCTGGTTTCGATGAAATTGATCAGAGTGGACATGCCGCGGGCATGGATGGCCAGTCCGCTTTCGGTGAAGAAACTGTAGTGAATGAGCCGGGAGATATCGAAAGCGCGAGTGTTGTAGCCGGACATGTAGGCGTCGCGCAGGACGAAGTCCATGTTGTCAACGGTGTAGATGCCGCTGAACAGTGCGCGAAGGCGACGCAGCCAGTCCGGATGCCCCTCCTGTTCGTCTGCGTTCCCGGAGGGCCGACGGATCAGCCATGCGACCTGTCTGGGGTCCAGTTCCTCGAGTGGCTGCAGTCGTCCACCGGGGTTGCGGCGGATCCGGCGGATGATGTCACCCAGTTCGTGTTCGATGATGTGGCTGCCGATGTCTTCGTGGGTCAGGCCGAACTGTTCCAGGTAGTGATCGTCGAAGAAGTGTCCGAAGGGGCCGTGTCCGACGTCGTGCAGGAGCCCGGCAATGCGCACGAGACTTTCCACGCAGGCGCGGGACGGCACATTTCGGCAGGATTCGCAGAGCGAATCATACCAGGCATGGACGGCGACGGAGCCGAGATGCATGACACCCAGAACGTGCTGGAACCGCATGTGTTCGGCGGAGGGGAAAACCCACCAGGCGGTTTGCAGCTGGTGGATTTGTCTGAGTCTTTGCACCCAGGGGTGATCGATCAGTTCCTGTTCGGAGGCTTCAGATGCGGGGAGCCCGCTGCGTGAGATAAACGGGATATAGCCGTGAATGGGGTCGTGGGAGAGGCTTTCGCTGTTGAAGTCCCTGGGCATCGATGAAGGCTCGGTTTGTGGAATTGGTGCGATTCAGTGTCTGCCGGGCTGCGGGCTGACGCTGGTGTGTGTGTTGGGTGATGATCCGGGGGGACATCATAGCGGCGCCGCGTATTTTGTCTCTCGTGGCCGGCTGTTCGCGGTGTAAGGCACAGGAAATCTCGCTCAATCTTTGCCGGATTGCTAGACTGTGCCGGGGCAGCCCGGATGATTTCAGGCGGAAATCGAGCGTGGCAGTCTGTTTCCCTATCTGCGGGTGCAGCTTTGGACCGGTTATCCGATCGAATCGCAGCCTGTCGAAACTGGCTGTTTCTGGCTGCCCTGCTGCTGCTGGCTGCGGCTCTGCCGACGGCCGGGCGTTTGACGTTTGACCAGACGATCGAGTCGTTTTTTGCTCCTCAGCACCCCGATATTCAGTTGCTGAAGCGAACACGGGAAGTGTTTGGCGGGGATGAGTTTGTGATTGTGGCGTGGCGTCAGGAGGGCCTGCTGACGAGCGAGGATGGTGAGGAGCCTGTGGAAGTTGCGGCGGGTGCGGGCGAGGTGATTCGCAGTCTGGCGGACCATTTGAGTGCATTGCCGGGGGTCGACGGCGGGCGGACGCGGGACCTGCAGCGACTTCTGGCCCAGTCACCTCGGAACCGCAACACCCGGCGGGCGATGCTGAAACTGTTTGAGGGTCTGCTGGTGAGTGCGGATCGGCAGACAGCTGCGATTGTGCTGCAGCTGGAGCCGGCAGTTCGTTCTGCTGTGCCTCGACATCTGGCGATTGAGGGGATCCGCCGGGCAGCGGAAAGAATTCGGCCGGGTTGTGCGGTGGCCGGTGAGCCTGTGCAGATCCAGGAGATGTTTGATCTGGTGGAGCGGGACGGAAATGTTCTGTACGGAGCTTCGCTGCTGGTGCTTTCGGGGATGCTGCTGTGGATCTTCCGGGGCCTGCGCTGGGTCGCGGCCAGTCTGCTGGTGGTGCTGGGAGCGGTCGCGACAACTCGTGCTGTGCTGGTGCTGGCCGGGACGCAGCTGAGTATGGTGAGTTCCATGCTGAATTCGCTGGTGACGGTCATTGCCATCAGCACGACGACTCACATTACGGTGCATTACCGGGAGTTGCGTGTGCAGGACGGGCTGACAGCGGAACAGTCACTGCGGCGAACGTTTGCGGAACTGGCGACGCCGGTATTCTGGACGGTGGTGACGGTGGCGGCGGGGTTTGCTGCATTGCTGGTTTCAGAGATTGTCCCGGTGCGCAGTTTCGCCATCATGATGACGCTGGGGACTCTGATGGTGCCGCTGCTCATCCTGCTGGTGCTGCCGGCGGCGTTTGCATCCGGCAAGGTGGTTCCCGTGCCGGGTCGAGTTGGTCTGGAGGATCGTCTGGATCGCTGGCTGGAGCGGATGGCGCGAGCCATTGATCTGCATCCGCTGGCGACATCGGCTGTCTGCGTGCTGCTGACGGTGATCACGTTACCCGGTCTGCTGGTCCTGCAGGTTGAGACGGACTTCAGTCGGAATTTCCGGGACAGTTCGCCGATGATTCAGGCGCTGCGTTTTGTGGAATCGGAGCTGGGTCCGGCGGGTACCTGGGATGTTTCGTTCAATGTTCCTGAGCCTTTGACAGCGGGGTTTCTGGACCGCGTGGATGAGCTTTCAGGGCGATTGCGCGATTTGCAGGAGCGTGGATTGCAGGTGGAAGTGGTGTCACTGAGTGACGCATTGAACATTCCGCCGCGGCTGGGGACATCACTGCGGCGTCTGGAGCTGATTCAGCGGCGGCAGCCTGACCTGGTCAATGGTTTTTACAATCGTGAACAGCAGCGGATGCGGATTGTGCTGCGTTCACCGGAACAGCAGGCCACGGCGGAAAAGCTGGAGCAGATTGCTGAGGTGCGGAGTGTGGCAGCACAGTTTTTTGAGGATCTGGAGACTGAGAGTCGGGAGCAGCAGTCAGCGGGAGGTTCTGAGGCGACCGGCTGGCGTGCGGAGGCAGCGGCGGGAGGTTTGTTCGTGGTCATGGCGCGAATCATCGACAGTCTGCTGGCGGATCAGCTGAAGAGTTTCCTGTGGGCGTCTGTCGGTACGGTGCTGTGCACGGCAGTGGCTTTTCGCAGTCTGCGAATCGGTCTGATTTCGCTGGTGCCGAATGTGTTTCCGATCGGAATTGTCACCGGGACGCTGGGGCTGCTGCATGTGCCGGTGAACATCGGGACGGCGATGATTGCCAGTGTTGCGATGGGCTTTACGTGTTCGGTGTACTACATCGACATGTTCCAGAGATCTTTGCCGAGTCTGGGAGTCACGGGTGCCTTGCAGCGGGCGCAGGCGGGAGTCGGCAAGGCGGTGGTTCTGGCACACGGGGCGCTGGTGGCGGGATTTCTGGTGCTGACACTCTCAGAGTTTATCCCGCTGGTGTATTTCGGGGGCCTGCTGAGCCTGTCGATGCTGGGTGGGCTGGTGAGTGATCTGGTGATGCTGCCTTTGCTGCTGAGATGGACAACGCCTGCGCCGCCTGACGTTACGGCCGGGGCCGATGGCGTTCGCGGCAAGTGAATTTTTGCTGCTGCGGATTCTCAGAATGGCTGCAACAAAAAAGGAGACCGCCTTTGAGGGCGATCCCCTGTCGAACTGCCGGAGATGTCTGCGAATGACTTTCGTCGATTACTTCTTCAGTGCGGCTTCGATGGCAGCGATCACTTCTTCGGCGTCCGGCTTCGTGCGCGGGGCGAAACGGGCAGCCACTTTGCCATCTTTGCCGACGACAAATTTCTCGAAGTTCCAGCTGATGTCATCCTTCTTATCAGAATGACTCTTCAGGAAGCTGTACAGTTCGTGCTGTCCGTCGCCGTTGACCTTCACCTTGCTCATCATCGGGAACGAGACACTGTATTTGGTGCTGCAGAAGGTCTTGATTTCAGTTTCCGTACCCGGCTCCTGCCCGCCGAACTGGTTGCAGGGAACGCCGATGACGACGACGCCCTTGTCAGCATATTTCTCGTGCAGTGCCTGCAGCTGGGTGTACTGGTTTGTCAGTCCGCACTGGCTGGCCACGTTAACGATCAGCAGGACCTTGCCCTTGTACTCGGACAGTTTGACGTCCTTGCCGTCAATTGACTTCATCGCAATTTCGTGCACGGAATCTGCTGCCATCGAGACTGCTCCGAAGAAAACTGATGCTGCCAGCGCCAGTGTGTGGATGAATCGCATACGTGAATGCTCCTGTGAAAGATTTTCCTGATCCGGACAGGCAGCAACAGCAATCCGGAAACAACGCTGCTTGCCGTCCCCATGATTCCGGGTATCAACATTCTTGTCTCGGATGCAGGAAAGGCAAGTGAATCGCAGCAGTGGTTGTTGAATCCGACCGTGATTGTCGAAGGGGGGATTGGTCCGTGGAAAACTGCGAAACTGGCGGTAACGGCTTTCTGCGGTGCTGAATGCCCTGAAAAACCCTGTATTTCCTGAAAAAATCCGGAACCGGGCTCAGGTATTCTCGCACCTTGTTGACTTTTCGAAAAATCGTCGTGTTAATTCCCAATGGTGACATCCCGTGTTTTTTTGCCTGCGGCAGTGAGTGGACCATGTTCGAGAAGTTTTTCGCCAAAAAACCGGCTCATGAACAAACTGATATCTCGCGGCGATTCAACCTGATTGGTCGGGTTGGTCAGGGCAGCATGTCAAAGGTCTGGAAGGCCGTGGACCTGCAGTCGGGACGCACGGTTGCTCTTAAAGTGCTCGACAAAGAAAAAACTCTGAAGCTTGAAGAACGCTTCAAGGGGCTGAAGAAACCGACGGAGGGTGAAGTGGCAATGTCACTCAGTCATCCGAACATCGTGAAGACATTCGAGTTTGGCTGGACCACGGAAGATGAAATGTTTCTGGTGATGGAGTTTGTGGAGGGGGTGGGACTGGCACTGCTGGTGGATCTGCAGAACGACGAGATGAAGCGGTATCGGCTGCGGTACATGATTCAGATTGGCGAGGCACTGCAGCACTTCCATCAGCAGAACTGGATTCATCGGGACATCTGTCCGCGGAATGTGATGATCGGTGACGACAAGACGGCGCGGCTGATCGACTTTGGGCTGGCCGTTCCGAATACGCCCGAGTTTCGCCGTCCGGGGAATCGAACCGGCACGGCCAGCTATATGGCCCCGGAACTGATCAAGCGTCAGCCGACTGATCAGCGGATCGATATTTTTTCTTACGCGGTGACCTGTTTTGAGATGTACACGAAGCGATTTCCGTGGGATGCGGCTCTGACGATTGACGCGGTCATGCAGCACATCAACAAGCCACCCGTCGACATCGCAACTCTGCTGCCGGGGATTGACCGTCAGGTGGCCTGTGCCATCATGAAGGGATTGCAGGCCAATCCTGACGAGCGGTGGCAAAAAATTGGCGAAATGGTGGCGGAGATTCGGGAGGCCGAAGCGCGACTGGTCAAACTGGCGAGGGAGGCCGCCGCGGCAAAGCAGCAGGCTGCTGCTCCCGCCGGGGCTGCTGCGTCCGCCACTGCTTCGTCGCCTGCTGCGGCACCGAAGAGTACTGCGACAGGCTCAGCCCAGCCCGCAAAGCCCGCTCCCGCAGATTCCCAGCCAGTGAATGCAAAGCCGGCCAAAAAGAAAAAGCGATCAGGCGATGATGACATCGACCTGACCGCTCTGTTTGCTGAGTAGGTACGGGGTTTGCGGCGTTCGACGAGTGGGCGTTACTCCACGTCAGACCCGAAACTGAGGTACACAATTCTGCCGGGAATCAGCCGCACGAAGCGGGTGGCAACTGCGTCCACGTCGAGCGGATTTTCCTTGGCTTCGACTCGTACGATGTGCGATACGCCGGGGTCCAGCGGCCGATTTGATTCAAACAGCCAGACTCCACTTTTCAATTTGATTCCACTCATACCGCGAATTGTCAGCACTTCTTCGGCGTCACCCATCCGTACCGCCAGCATACCGGAGCGGGGATGCTTATCTTCCGGAACCGGATGCGAGACTCGGAGGTAAGTGAATCCCAGCGTTCCTCGCAATTGCAGGGCTACGGGCTGATCGGGAGCGGTCACCGGTCCGGCTGAGATGGCCGGATCCGGCTGGGGGCGGAGCGGGGCTGGTTGCAGCGGGGGTTGGCTGACGGGGGGACTGGGTACGGCTGCGGCAGCCTCGAGATCCACTGGCGGAGCGAGATCGACCTGTTCGTCTGCCTGCACCGGGGCCAGCGACAGCAGTCCCAGCATGGCGGTGCAGAACAGTCCGTGTCGAAGGTCAGCCATCATCATGAATCTCTCCAGGTGGTTTTGCGGGAGTGCCAGCGGTTTGGAAGCTGCGCGCGAAAGCATGACCTGCGGCGAGCCGTGCGCCGGGGGAAATTTGGCCTTCGTGTTTTTTTTGCGTCCGGACCCTGCGGGATGATCCTGCGCTGACAGTTCCGAAGACTGTGCGGGTCTCATCCTGGACGGCGGAGGCGAGCGAAATCCAGAGTCCGGGCGGAAAAATGTCGGAAGGACGCCATTTTAAGGAGTCTGAGCCAGCAGATCCGGCAGGCCGTCGACGAGATAGACGGTTAACGAGCGCGCGCCGTGAGCGCCGATGACCAGAGACTGTTCGATGTCTGCGGTTTTGCTGGGGCCCGAGATGAATCCGGCGAAGCGGTGGCTGCCCACGGGAATGCGACTGTACGCCTGGTGCATGTTGTGCACGATGCAGTCGGCCGGGACCACCAGCGCCATATGCTGCGGAATAAAGTAGAGAACTCGGTGCACCAGGGTGTCGTCGGTTACCCAGACGGCTCCGTTTTCAGCCACTGCAAGGTGACCGCGGAGCACGGCGAAGTCCACGTTCTCAAGTTCATGCGGGTGCACAGCCGCGGCGGTGGCAGCCGAGGTGTCACCAAGTCCGTCGACGGCCGAATATCGCACCTGCGCGGTGCTCCAGAGCGGCATGGATTCGAGGTGCTGGTTTGCCTGATCCAGGCTGCTGCAGCGCACCACCTGACCGCCGACCGATCCCAGCACTTCGGCGAAGCGGGCCCATGGATCAGGGAACGTTTGCCAGTCCGGTGAATTGATGACTTCCGGCAGAGGTGCTGACTGCGGCAGAGCTTTGCGAATGCGACCAAGGATGAAGTCGCGGGAGTCTTTTGAGGCAGGGATTGGCATGGACTGTTTCTGTGTGCGATGCCGGACGAAAACCACTGTCGGGGAAACATGCTGCTGGCTTAATTGAACACCGGTCGCCGGAAAACTCAAGCGAAATCGCCACAATTCCGCGGCTCAGATGGGCATGGGGCTGACGGAACGGATTATGGGGCGGAAGTCCATCTGGCTCAGCAGGTCCCGTTCGAGTTCGATACCGGGTGCCAGTTCCAGCAATTCGAGTCCGTCCGGCTGCAGTCGAAAGACGGCGCGTTCCGTGATGTACAGTACGTCCTGTGCCTGCTGGCGAGCCTGCAGTCCGGAGAATGAGATTTGTTCGACGTGGTGCACGAATTTGCGGATGCTGCCCTCCTGCTGGATTTGCAGTTGGCCGTTGTGTCGCTGCAGTCTGAGTCCACCGGCAGTGAGTGTGCCGCAGAAGACAAGTCTGCGGGCTGACTGGGAGATATTCACAAAGCCGCCAACGCCGGCGAAGCGGTGTTTGAAGCGGGAGACATTGACATTTCCGCAGGCATCCACTTCGGCGGCTCCAAGCGCGGCAAAATCCAGTCCTCCGCCGTCATAGAAATCGAACTGGGCGGCCGAGTCGATGACGGCTTCAGGAAAGCGGGCGGCACCGAAGCTGAGCCCGCCAGCCGGCAGGCCTCCGATCGGGCCACTTTCCAGTGTCAGCGTGACCTGCTGCAGCAGTCCGCGTTCGGCGGCCACGGTGGCGATGCCTTCCGGAAGTCCGATGCCGAGGTTGCAGATGCTGCCGGGGCGGAGCTCCAGACAGGCTCGTTCGGCGATGATCCGCCGAGCGGGTTCGAGCGACTCATTCGGGTCCGGCAGGGGAGGCTGCAGGGGATCTGCGGGGGAGAAGTAGTCGGGATTGCAGGATTCGGCGAATGTCTGCCAGTGTGCTTCCGGCGGCGCGAGGACGATTCGATCGACCAGCTTTCCCGGAACTTTGACGTGCTGTGGCGGTGCGGGTTTGTCGAGCAGTGACTGCACCTGGGCAAGCACAATTCCGCCGGAATTCCGGGCTGCCTGAGCGAGTCCCAGGACATCTCCGATCACCGCTTCCTGATCCATCAGCAGATTGCCGCAGCAGTCTGCTGCCGTGGCCCGCAGCAGGGCCACGTGAATGGGGAATGCCCGATACAGCAGCCATGTCTGTCCGGCGAGCGTAACGCGTTCGACCAGTTGTTCTGTGGAGCGGCTGTTGAGTCTGCCGCCGTCGTGCAGGGGGTCAATGAAGGTGCCGATCCCGATGCGGCTGATGCAGCCGGGGCGTCCGGCAGCAATGTCGCGGAACAGCTGACAGATGACTCCCTGGGGCAGGTTCCAGGCTTCGATGTCACCGTTGAGTGCCAGTTCTCCGAGTCGTGGGGCCAGCCCCCAGTGACCTCCGATGACGCGTTTGAGCAGCCGTTTATGGGCGAGCCGGTTCAGCCCGCGGCTGTGACCATCTCCCTGACCAGCGGCGTAAACCAGTGTCAGTTCGGAAGGTGTTCCGGTCTGGAGAAAGCGGTGTTCCAGTTCGCAGGTCAGCAGTTCCGGGTGTCCGGCGCCGATAAACCCGCTGCAGGCCACCGTGGCGTTGTCGGGGATGAGTGCGACAGCGTCGGCAGCGGAACACACCTGTCGGGGAAATCCTGTGGTCATGCCCACCAGCCACCGTTGACATGCAGAGTCTGTCCGGTGATGTAGGAGGACAGGGGGCTGCAGAGGAACAGGATCGCAGAGGCGATTTCGGAAGGTTCACCGAAGCGTTTCAGGGGAATTTGAGTCAGCATCTGAGCGCGGGCGGATTCCGGGATGGACTGGCCCATCTCGGTCAGGACCACACCGGGTGCGACAGCATTGACATTGATGCCGCGACCGGCGAGTTCGCGGCTGAGGACTTTGGTGAGACCGATGATGCCGGATTTGGCGGCTGCGTAGTTTGCCTGACCAAAAAAGCCGATGACGGCGGAGATGGATGCGAGGTTGACGATGCGGCCTCCGTCCCGGAGCAGTGGCAGGGCCGTCTGACAGACTCGGAAAACCGCCGACAGATTGGTTTCCATCACGGCATCCCAGTCTTCGTCGGAGAGATTTTTGAGGCTGCGATCGCGCAGGATGGCGGCGTTGTTGATCAGCAGATCGAGGGCTCCGAAGCGGTCCTGGATCTGCTGCATGAGGGATTGCAGATCAGCACGTGAGCGGACATCGGCGGCGACTGCCAGCCCGCGTGAACCGAAGGGGGCCACGGTGTGCTCGGCTTTCGAGCGTCCGATGCCGTCCGGATCATCGAGGTAATTCACTACGACGGACGCGCCGGTCTGGTGCAGCAGAACCGCGGTGGCCTGGCCCAGTCCCTGACCGCCGCCTGTGACGAGGGCAATTCGCCCGCTCAGATCGAGATTCAGCATGTTTGTACTGCAGATTGAGAACTGTCAGAAGTTGAGGATCCGGCGAGTTTCCTGTTCTATGCTGAGCAGGTAGGCGCGGAGTTTTTCGTGAATTCCCGAGGCGAAGGCTTCGGATTCGGTGAAGGCACTCATGTGGTCATGCATTTCCTGGTCACTGACCTGTGCGGCGTCATGCACTTTGGCTGCATGTCGCAGAGCGGAGATCCGCGGCAGCAGTGACTGCTGCAGGTGTTCGCTGAGTTCGCGGGCCAGGTGTTCAGCCCGATGGAAGCGTTCCACGAGGGGAACATTTTGGGGTTGTTCGTCCATGGCGGTGGCTGCCTGTGAAGTTCGGGGGGTGGGAAGGAAGGGAGACGTTTGGTGATTCGTCAGGTGAGAGCCGCGGAGCAGCTTACCAGAATTATGACGGCGGGGCAGCGCTGGTTGCAGTGTGGTCGCCGGAAAGTGGGGGAAATATGCCGGATTTTGCTGTCAGAAGGCCTTGAGGTGCTGTTGATAAAATCGCTGGCGTGTGGATTTTGCCGGACCTGACTGCGATAATTCGCGCGGGGACTGGCGGGGTGTGTTGTTTGAGGAGTTCGTCAATGAGCTGGGCTGCGGGGTACTGGATTCTGCTGACGGTGGCGGTGCTGCAGTCGGCCGTACCGGAGCAGCCGGCAGCGGGCGAGGAGGGGGATTTGTGGTTGAGACTGGGGCTGCGCAGTGCGCGGCTGCAGTCGCTTGTGCTGAATGAAAATGTGGAACGGGATCAGGTTCGCAAACGACTGATGAATTCGGATGTTTCGGGTGAGCAGACAACGCAGACTCAGACTCGGGTGAGGATTATTCCGGGAACGAACCCGCTGAAATTTGAGCTGGAGACCGTGGGTGAGGTGAGCAGTGAGACGACCGGCCTGAATGCTCAGGCGGCCGTGAACAGCAGCGGTCAGCACCGTTTTGAGGTGCTGAAGCCGCTCTGGTTTGACGGCAGTCTGTTCAGAACTCAGAAGGGTTACGGCACCATCCAGGCCTCGCAGTGGCCGCAGCGGGTGACCAGTCGTGTGGGCCAGCGGTCTCCGGCACTGGCTCCGCTGGGTGATCGACTGGCGTGGAATCAGGTGCTGCTGCTGCAGCCGCGGATCAATCGGGCGGTAGCACAGGATTTGTCGCGTGATGTGCTGCCGAAGATTGATGCGCAGGTGGAGCGCAGATTTGCTCAGCTGCAGGAGCGCTGGCGTCAACTGCAGTCAGAGCAGTCCGGCTGGCTGCCGGAGCAGCGTGTGTTGTGGTCGGCGTTTGCGACGGAGAGCGAGGCTCAGTTGAGTGCGCGGGCAGTGGCAGTCCCCGATCCGGTTATCGGGCCTGCGGAAACAGCCGCGCTGCTGCGGGAGTCTGAGGATGTGGTGCTGCTGGTTTCGGAGTCTGTGCTGGGTCGGGTGGCCAGTGCGGCTCTGGAGCGGGCACTGGCGGCCTGGGGCGGGCGACTGGTGCCGGACACTCGGCTGGAGGAGCTGCGGCAACGGCTGCGACGGCTGCAGGGGGATGAAACGGCAGCCGGGGGGACAGACGCTGCAGGGGCCGCTGCAGCCGTGGCGACGGTGTATTCGCTGGAGTTTCCGGAGCGTGAGGCGTTACGGGTGCAGTGTGTGGATGGCCGGTTGAGGGTGCTGCTGCGTTTCCGTGTGGTGCCTCGTGCCGGTCTTCCGAGTGACTGGCTGCAGGTGCGAGTGGACCTGCGGGGTGAGGTGCGTGGGGCGGGGCAGTGGCGTGTGCTGGTTGCGGGTGTGGACGTGTCCGGGGGCAGTGAGGGCTGGCTGAGTCTTGTGGGCGGAGTTCTGCGGGGTCTGGAGGGGCAGCAGGTGGGGGCTGAGCTGCCGCGGGAGTATCCGCTGGACTGGTTGCCGGGGGGGAGTCTGTATTTGCGGCAGGTGGAGTCAGCGGGCGGGCGTTTGCGGCTGAGTGGTGTACTGAAGCAGCAGCAGTGACTGGGGGGGGGCTGCGGGTGACTGGGACCTGGGTGTCGGGACCTGGAAAACGGGATTCGTCAACCGGCATTCGGGGAAAAGGTTTGGAAGGCGGCAGTTGTGAGTGCGGCTGGTGCTGGTGAGCGGGCGGGGCAGGATCTGCCTTGAGTGTAGTGTGCAGGGGTCGGGCAGAGGTCCGGAGTGGCACCGGAAACTCGGCGGGGGCGGACCTGTCGTGCTGGGCGAAGTTGCGCTGCGGCCTCCCGTGTTTCGGTCGCGCCCGGACCCTGAACTTCTTGACCTGGGCGGAATGCCGAGTAGAATCTGGGGTCCGCCGGACTTCTGTCAGAAGCGGGGATTGGTGGGCGGTCGGGGCGGTGTGGGAGCACTTGGGGTGCAGGGCACGAACGACGATTTTCGCGAGCTTGTTCGTTCCAGCACCAATCTGGTGGATCTGGTGGCCGAGACGGTCACACTGAAACCGCTGCATGGCGGGCGTCAGTTTGTGGGTCTGTGTCCGTTTCATGACGACCACAACCCGTCGTTTTACGTTTACCCGGAGCGTCAGTCTTATCGATGCTGGGTTTGCCAGCAGGGTGGTGATTGTTTCCGCTGGGTGATGGAGATTGAAAAGCTGTCGTTTCCGGAGGCGATTGAAAGTCTGGCTCGCAGGGCTCGACTGGAGATTCCGCAGCGGCAGCGTGGTGCTGGCGGTGCTGATGTGCCGGGTAAGGCGGCAGCACTGGAGATTGTGGAGTGGGCGGCGAATCTGATGCATGAGGCGCTGCGGATGGGGCGTAACGCCGAGCATGCTCGCGAGTATGTGCAGAAGCGCAAGCTGACTCAGGAGACAGTTCGAAATTTTCGTTTGGGATATCATCCGGAGGATCGCTACTGGCTGATGGATCGTGCTCGCGGCAAGTACACTCCGGCGCAGCTCGTGTCTGCCGGGTTGCTGCGAGAGCGGGACGAGGGGCAGGGGTATTCGGCGATGGATCTTGCCGATCGCTTGATTTTTCCCATCTTTGACGAGCGGAGCAGGATTGTTGCATTTGGGGGACGTGTGCTGCCGGGGCGTAACGACCAAAACCGCGGCAAGTACTGGAACAGTCAGGAGAGCGGGATTTTTCAGAAGCGGCGTACGATGTACGCGTTTGACCGTTCGCGGGAGACGATTCGGCGTCAGGGATTTGTGATAATTGTCGAAGGCTACATGGACTGCATTGCCTGCCACCAGGCGGGCGTGCTGAATGCCGTGGCGACGCTGGGAACAGCACTGACTGAAGAGCATGTTCGATTTTTGCGACGGTTTGCACCGCGAGTGGTGCTGGTTTACGACAGTGATGACGCCGGGCAACGCGCGGCAGAACGGTCAATTTCGCAATTCATCGCACAGGATCTTGATCTCAGAATTCTGAATGTTCCGTCAGGAAAGGATCCTGCGGACTATCTTGAAGATCACAGCCGTGAAGAGTTTCTGGCGTTGACGGAGTCGGCGTCTGAGGCGTGGGAATACAAGTTGCAGTCGGTGCTGAAGCGGACTGGAACCGCGACGGTGGCTGGTCGGCAGCAGATTTTGGGGCAGATGCTGGAGTTTCTGGCGGGGTCTCAGGGGTTGTCAGGGACGGTTCGCGAGGATTTGATCCTGCGAAATGTTTGCTGGCGGGTTCAGGTGGACGAGCGGGTAGCGCGGCAGCAGCTGGCGGAACTTCGCGGGACGGCTCAGAAGAAGCTGGTTCTGCGTCGTCCGGACGAAGCTGCGGAAGCGGTTCCGGCGCGTCCTGAGAATGCTCTGGATCGAGCTGAGCGGGAGCTGCTGGAGATTCTGCTGACATGTCCTGACATGATTGAGATTGTCGGGCGGCATCTGGGATCGGGTGATTTCAGGAATGTGCAGCATCAGCGATTGCTGTCGTTGTGCATTGATCTGTGGAAGGAGGAGGGGGAGCTGCCGGAGCTGAGCCGTCTGATCAGTCGGGCGGATTCGGATTCGGAGCTGCTGAACCTGATCAATTCGGTTGTGGATTCGGCTGAGGTCAAGGGGATTTTTCGTTTGATGTCTGATGGTGCTGAGGGTCAGGTTGCCGGTTCGATTCCAGTGCATCTTGAGCGTGTGCTGGGGCCGTTGCTGGAGCAGCGTGACAGGCCTGAAGGGCAGTTGTCGCGACAGATGCAGGCTGAGGGTGGCCCGGCGGCCGGACAACTGGACGAGCGGGCCAGAGCAGCGCTGAAGAAGCTGACGGACTTCCGTCGGAATCAGGCGGGGAATTCAGGAACATTCAAGTGATTTGACGGATGTCTGGAACTGAGACGTGCCTGGCGGGGTTGCACCTGCTGTGGTTATTCGGAGCTGAAGCAATGCGTTGTCTTGATGAAGGTCTGCGAACGCTGGTCGAAGCCGGTTTGAAGCACGGCCGGCTGACGTTTTCTCAGGTGAATTCCTATCTGCCTGACGAGGCGCCCGATCCGGTGCATCTGGACAACCTGATCATCTGTCTGGAAGAGCTGAACATTCAGCTGGTACCGGACCCCGAGGTGGCTCAGGCGGCGGTTCCGCTTGTGGTGCGGAAGAAACGCAAACAGGAAATCCGAATAGACGACGAGGGTCGTGGTTCGGAGGATCCGATTCGGGTGTATCTGAGTCAGATGGGTGAGATTCCATTGCTCACCCGCGAGGAAGAGATCTTTCTGGCGAAGCAGATCGAGGTGACTCGGCGTCGTTTTCGCCGCACACTGCTGTCCACAGAGTTTGCTCTGAATTACTGCCATGAAACACTGCAGCGGGTGCATCGCGGCGAGCTGCCCTTTGACCGCACAATCAAGGTGTCGATGACGGAAAGCCTTGAGAAGGAGCAGATTCTGGGGCGGATGCCGATCAATCTGGCAACGATTGCGGACATGCGTCGGCGGGACCGTGAGGACTACGAGCTGCTGAAGTCCGGGACTCTGTCTGCTCAGGATCGCGCTGCGGTACAGCAGCGTCTGCAGGAACGTCGTCGCCGCTGCGTGACATTGCTGGAGGAACTCAGCCTGCGGACTCAGCGGCTGCAGCCGTGCATGAAGAGTCTGGAGCAGATTTCGGCGCGGATGACCGAACTGCACGAGCAGATTGAAAGTCTGCAGAATCTGCAATCGGCCGCTGATGAGAGTCGGCATCTGCAGCGGGAGCTTGACGAGTTGCAGGCACTGACTCAGGAAACACCGGCCTCCCTGGCGGCTCGAGTGCGGTCGATTCATCAGCGTCACAACGAGTACGACAAGGCGATGCGTGATCTGTCGGGGGGTAATCTGCGGCTGGTCGTATCGATCGCCAAGAAGTATCGCAACCGGGGGTTGACATTCCTCGATCTGATTCAGGAGGGCAACACGGGACTGATGCGTGCTGTGGACAAGTATGAGTACCGCCGTGGCTACAAGTTTTCGACATACGCTACCTGGTGGATTCGTCAGGCCATTACTCGGGCCATCGCAGATCAGGCTCGTACCATCCGCGTGCCTGTGCACATGATCGAGGCGATGACGAAACTGCGAACGGCGCAGCGACTGCTGCTGCAGGAAATTGGTCGTGAGCCAACGGTTGAGGAAACTGCTGAAAAGGCCGGGGTGGCGCTGGAGGAAGCCCGCAGGGTTCTGAGGATTTCCCGTCAGCCGGTCAGTCTGGACAAGCCGATTGGTGAGGGCGACGACAGTGCCTTTGGGGACTTCATTGAGGACCGTGGCAACGACAGTCCGGTCAGCAACGCAGCATCTGAGATGCTGAAGGACAAAATTGACCTCGTGCTGAAGACTCTGACATATCGCGAGCGTGAGATCATCAAGCTGCGATACGGACTGGGAGACGGTTACACGTATACGCTTGAGGAAGTTGGCCGCATCTTCAAGGTGACACGCGAACGCGTCCGTCAGATTGAGGCCAAGGCGGTCCGGAAGCTCCAGCACCCTGTCCGCAGTCGGCAGCTGCAGGGCTTTCTTGAGGGCATCGCTGCGGTGGCGGCCGGTCACTGATGCGATCGTCCGGCGGTTAACAGGACGGTGGAAATCCTGCAGACAGCCGGCGTGCAGAAACGTCGGCTGTCTGTGTTCAGGGTTCGGCCAGTGTCAGCGACTTTGCGTGCCGGCCGGTATCGACCCGGGTGGCAGTGCGAAGACCCACAGCAGTGAAGCGTTCTGCGATTCAAAGTCATTGTCGCTGCTCAGGATCAGGGTTTGCCTGCCATCGGGCAGTGGCGGGCCGAGGGTCAGTCCCTCGATTTTCTCGGGCATGTTTTTCCCGGCCAGTTTCCAGCGCGGATCCAGCAGGTCCAGCAGCACGGTGCGGGTGACGGGTTGAATGTTGTTGTCGCGGAGGTTTCGGGGCAGTGTGGTCATTCCGGTCACGCTGGTGGCTCCGGTCAGAGACACGACGATCAGTTTCCGGTGGGCAGCTTCTTCACCGGCGTTGCCGTCACGTTCAAGCACGAGCAGTCGGCCGTCGGAAAGTGCGAGTATTTCGCTGTTGCCGTTGTCGGGGCTGTCCATGACATAGACATATTCGGCCACTGTTTCGCCCTGCAGAGTCAGCTGCAGCAGTCGGCAGTGCGTGCCGACGACTTTGCCATCCTTGCGTGTGCCATCCTGGATGAGCGGGCCCTGCATGAGTCCGTACAGGTGTTTTCCGTCGGGGGAAACAGCGAGGCACTCCATGCCCCGATTGGAGGCTCGACCGCTGCTGTTGCCTTCAGTTTCGATTTTGCGATCGCCGTGGGGTGTGGCAACCTGCAGTGCGGGTGGGAGTGGCAGCGAGCGAACTTCGCGACCGGACGAGTTGAATTCCACAATTTCGGGACCGTATTCATCGGAGATGAAGATGCGGCCGTCGGGGCCGAAGCGGAAGCCTTCGGGATCGAATCGGCGTCCCCGTTCGGAGTCAGCGGCCAGGATTGTGGCGCGGCCGGTGAGTGGTTTGCCGCTGGCATCGGTGAGTGGAACGGTGTGTTTGAGTGTGAGTGTGACAGCAGGCTGCCGGCCTGGGCTGATCAGCAGTTCAAACAGCTGGAAGCGGCAGGGGTAGCTGACGGCGCCGTCGTCGGGACCGCGGTCCGAGAGGGCAGCGAGCAGGCCGGTGCGGGGGGCATAGTCCAAAGCGGAAAAGCCTCCCAGCCGATTGACTCGTTCGCCATTTTCGAGGGTCCGGGTGTCGTTGGAGAGGTCGAGCTGGTCGCCGGGGATGGTGGCGGTACCGATCAGCTGTATTCCGTCATCTGCAGTGGTGTGTCTGGGGTGCAGGAGCAGAAGAGCGAGCAGCAGAAATGTGCGGATGGATGGCACCTGAGGATGCTCCGTGGAGTGTTTTCGGTTGGAATTTGGGGTGGATAATGCCGGTTTCGGGGGGATTCGTCCTGTGCAGGGCGGTCGGCTTCACGGAAATTTCACAATCTGGCGATTTGGGCGGTCGGTTGACAATTGTGACGGGATCAGGCAGAAGGGGGGCGTGGCGGGTGGTTTCCGCGAGTGCGGGGCCGCGTCACGGTAAGTTTTCTGATCGAAGACCATGACAGCAACAACGACAATTGGCGGGATTACTCTGCATCTGGGGACTCCGGATACGAGTTTGGGTGAGTGGATTGGGCAGCAGGAGGTGTTGCGGCAATTGCTGGCCTGCTGGATCGTGGTGGACGATCGCGACCAGCCGCTGGCGCCGCGTCTGGTGGGGACTCCGGGCATCGGCAAGACGACTTTGGCGATTGCCGGTGCGCGGGTGCGGAAGCAGGAGCTGTACATCTACCAGTGCACCGCGGATACTCGACCCGAGGACCTGCTGGTAACTCCGGTGCTGGCTGAAAGCGGGAAGATTGCGTATCACGCTTCGCCGCTGGTGACGGCGATGATCCGTGGCGGGATCTGCATTCTGGACGAGGGCAACCGCATGAACGAGAAGTCGTGGGCCAGTCTGGCACCACTGCTGGATCATCGGCGGTATGTGGAGTCGATTGTGGCGGGCATCACGATCCGGGCACATCGGGATTTTCGCTGTGCGGTGACGATGAACGAGGACGAGTCAACATTTGAGATTCCTGACTATATACTCAGTCGCCTGCAGCCGACGCTGACTCTGGGCCATCCGGCTCGTGAGGACGAGCTGGCGATTTTGAAATACCACCTGCCGTTTGCGGACGATCAGTTATTGAATCTGACGGTTGAGTTTCTGCAGCAGGCGCATTCGCTGAATCTGGACTTCTCCACGCGAGATGGCATAAACGTGCTGCGTTTTGCTCTGAAGCGACTGGCTCAGGATGCGAAGCATCCGATGTCGCGTGATGCGGCCTGGCGTGAGGCGCTGGAGAAGTGTCTGGGAGAGGAAGCCGGTGATCTGAAGTCGCTGGCGGAGCGTCGCAGTCAGTCGCTGGGTGGCAACATGGTGCCGATGGGGCTCGGTGACTTCTTTTTTGCCCAGGACGATCCGCTGCATCCCGATATCGATCCTGATGACGACGATTTTTCGGACGACGATAACGACGATGATGACGATGAGGAATGAGATTTCGTTGATGGTGTGCATGTGAATGGTCTTTTGAACCGGGAGGCAGAGAGCGATGGTGAATCGTCGTGGGTTTCTGGGTGCGGCTGCTGGCGGTGGTTCATTGCTGCTGATGGGTACGAAATCCACGGCACGGATTCGCGGAGCGAATGATCGTCTGCGGGTGGCGATTGCGGGCCTGAATGGGCGTGGTCAGAGTCATCTGTCCGGGTATCTGGATCAGCAGAAAGTGGAAATTGCCTGGCTGATTGACCCTGATCGGAACGTGCTGAATCGTGCGATGAGTGGCCTGCAGAACAAGCTGGGTGACAAATTTGCGGCGAGGGGGACAGCAGATCTGCGCGAGGCACTGGAGGACAGGACGGTGGATGCGCTGTCGGTGGCGGCGCCCAATCACTGGCATTCCCTGATGACCATCTGGGGGGCTCAGGCCGGCAAGCACGTGTACGTGGAAAAGCCGATGAGCCATGATGTGGCGGAGGGCCGGATCTGCGTGGAGGCTCAGAAGAAATACGGCGTTGTGATTCAGCACGGGACTCAGAGTCGCAGCAGCGCTGAGATCGCCGGTCTGCATGAAGCAATTCAGGCCGGCAAATTTGGTCGCCTGAAGATTTCGTACGGTTACTGCTGCAAGGCTCGAGGCAGCATAGGTCGCAAGCCTGTGACTCCGCCGCCGGAGAATCTGGACTGGAACCTGTGGCGGGGGCCGGCGTCAATCGATGAGTTTCATGGCAACTACGTGCATTACAACTGGCACTGGTTCTGGAAGACCGGCAACGGAGATCTCAACAACCAGGGGACTCATCAACTGGACATTGCTCGCTGGGCACTCGATCGCGAGGCGACTCATCCGGTGCGGGTGATGGCACTGGGCGGGCGTTTCCAGTGGGACGATCAGGGTGAAACCCCGAATACGATGATGGGGATTGCTGAGTACGCGAACGGCCAGCAGGTCTTCTTTAATGTGCGGAACGTGCCGTACAAGGGCTATCAGACGCAGGTGATGAACGAGTATTACTTTGAAGATGGTGGCCGGATTTCCGGTGGGCTGTACTATCCGGCCGGAAGCCAGCAGGGCGAAAAGCTGGATTTGCCGCCCGGCAAGGTGACTCCGGGGGGTAACTGGGGTGCCTTTGTCACGGCCTGTCGTGAGCGACGGCCGGAGCTGGCGAACGGCAATGTGACGGATGCTCACTACGGCTGTGTGCTTGGTCACCTGATGAACAACTCGTGGCGTCTGGGAACAAAAGTCCCCTTCAATGAAAAGGCCGGCAGCTTCGGGGACAACAAGGATGCGGCCGAGCATTTTCTGAAGCTGCACTCGATCATGCGGGACGGCGTGGGGATTCCGGAGAATGGTGCGGAGTATGTGGTGGGGCCCTGGCTGAGGTTTGACGCAGAGACGGAGCGTCATGTGGGGGATCATGCCGAGGCAGCGAATGTGCTGCTGAAGGACACCAACCGCGAGGGCTTTCGAATTCCGGAGCCCGGGCAGGTGTAACCTGAGCCTGGCTGTCTGCAGCCCTCAGGGCATGAAAAAGTCGATGATTCGAGCGAGGATGGCCGGTGTGCGGTGCGTGGAGAACCGCACACCGCACCTTTTGCATTTGAGCGGCATGCGAAAGAAAGCGGCATAGATCCAGCGTCGGAATCTGCCCGGTTCCGGGCGAACCGAGTTGATGCCGTCGCAGTGGGGGCAGTCACCTTCGATCATTGTGAGCATGGTGCTGAGCCTGGAGAGACGGCAGGTATCCGAACTGCTTTGTGAGAACTTTGTGATGACGGGTGAAATGACAACCGGTGCAAATGCCCGTTGGTTTATTACCACTGGTTTGCGGCAACTGCAACGATGTATCAGAATCTTCTGCCAGATTTCATGATTCTGACGGCGGTCTCTGGCTGAGGTTTGCCGGGCTGGTTTTACAGTGCGATTTTGGCGGAGGTTGGGGGCGATGGCTGAGTTTCGTGTGGCGATTCTGGGGAGTACGGGTCGCGGGGATTATGGCCACGGTCTGGATTCGATCTGGCGGAATTTTTCGAACTGTGAAGTGGTGGCGGTGGCTGATCCGGACGAGCCGGGGCGGCAGCAGGCTCGGGAACGCACGGGTGCTGCGCGGGCGTATGCGGATTATCGGGAGCTGCTGGATCGTGAGCGACCGCAGATCACCGCGATTTGTCCGCGGTGGGTTGATCAGCACCGGGACATGGTGCTGGCGTGTGCGGCAGCGGGCAGTCACATGTACATGGAAAAGCCTTTCTGTCGCACCCTGGGTGAGGCGGACGAGATGATTCGTGCGTGTGAGATGCGGCATCTGAAACTGGCTGTGGCGCACATCAGTCGATGGTCTCCGCAGCTTGACCGGATTCGGCGGCTGATCGAGGGTGGGGAGATTGGAGAGGTGCTGGAGATTCGGGCTCGCGGCAAGGAGGATGGTCGGGGTGGTGCTGAGGACCTGTGGGTTTTGGGGACTCATGTGCTGGATCTGATGCGGGCTCTGGGGGGTGAGCCGGAGCATTGCTGTGCGGAGCTGTTTCATCAGGGCCAGCGAGTTCGTGGTGAGCATGTGCGGGAGGGGAATGAGGGTTTGGGGCCGCTGGCGGGTGATCGTGTGGATGCGATGTATCGATTTCGCGGTGGCATCATGGGGTATTTTTCGTCACGCCGGGGGGCCGGTGGCAATCCGAATCGGTTTGGTCTGCGGGTGCTCGGGACGAAGGGCGTGATTGAGCACACGTCGGGATACGGGAATCCGGCGTGGCTGCTGAAGGATGCCCGGTGGGGTGGTCCGGGAGTGAACGGGGCTGCGGGATGGCAGTCGATCAGTTCGCAGGGTCTGGGTCAGCCGGAGGTACTGACAGCGACGGGATACGAGGGTGGTAATCCGGCAGCGGCTCTGGATCTGATGGAATCCATTCGTCAGGACCGTCAGCCGAAGTGTTCGATGTATGAGGCGCGGGGGGCAGTGGAGCTGGTGCTGGCAGCGTTTGAGTCGCACGTGCAGGGAGGTCCGGTGCAGTTACCGCTGCAGACGCGGGACAATGCGCTGTCGCGGCTGCCGCGGTGAGAAACGGGCAGTGGCGGGGGAGTGTGATGTTGATCGGTGGGTCTTCCGAGTCCTCCTGATCCTCAGAATTCCCCGTGTTTCCTGGCCAATTTCCGGAACCCGGGCCCGCTTTTTTCCGGTTGGGGCCGTGGCCTGATATGCTTTCCCCCGGATTTCGCCAGGTGGAACGACATTGATGGCTGCTCTGTTGTCGGTCTTGTCAGTTGGAGGCATGAAGATGTCGCTGTCTCAGGTTGTTGCGCGATATTTTGCGGTGCTGACGATGCTGTGTACGGGTCTGACCGTGATGGCTCAGACGACGGAACCGGACATCACGGAAACGAATCCGGCTGAGGCGCGGGGTTTGGAAGAGCGTCTGGTGGCTCGTGTTCGCCAGCTGACGTTCGAAGGGCGGCGTGCCGGAGAAAGTTACTTCAGTGCCGATGGCCGGCGAATGATCTTTCAGAGTGAGCGTGAGCCGGGCAATCCGTTTTTCCAGATTTACCTGATGGATCTGGAGTCCGGTGAGACTCAGCGAGTTTCCCCGGGAACGGGCAAAACGACGTGTGCATGGATTCATCCGCAGGGTGATCGGGTGCTGTTCGCATCGACTCAGGAGGATCCGGATGCGAAGCTTGAGCAGCAGCAGGAAATTGAACTGCGTGCTTCGGGCAAGGAGCGTCGTTATGCGTGGGACTATGACCTGTTCTACGACATTTACGAATACGACCTGGCGGCGAAAACTTATCGTCCGCTGACTCGCGAGAAGGGCTATGACGCCGAAGGTTCATGGTCTCCGGATGGCAGTCTGATCGCGTTTGCGTCGAATCGTTCCGCCTATGAAGAGACTCTGACGCCCGAGCAGCAGAAGGCGTTTGAGCTGGATCCGGCGTGGGCGAATGAAATCTACGTGATGAATGCCGACGGTTCGAATGTGCGGCGTCTGACATCCAGTCCGGGATATGACGGCGGACCGTTTTTCAGTCCTGACGGGAAACGCATCTGCTGGCGACGTTTTTCAGAGAACGGAGCGGTGGCGGAAGTGATGACGATGAACATTGACGGCAGTGATCAGCGGCAGCTGACGAAGCTGGGAGCCATGTCATGGGCTCCGTATTTTCACCCCAGTGGTCAGTATCTGATTTTCACCACCAATCGGCATGGGTTTGCCAATTTTGAATTGTATCTGGTGGATGCTGAGGCGAAGCATGAGCCGGTGCGAGTAACACACACACCGGGGTTTGACGGTCTGCCGGTGTTCAGCCCTGACGGTGCTGGTCTGGCGTGGACGGCCGGGCGAACTGTCAGTGGTCAGTCGCAGATTTTCATGGCGGAGTGGAATCATGCGAAGGCGCTGGAACTGCTGGGGCTCAGTTCTGCTCAGTCTGCCGCGGCTGTTGCGGGAACTGGCCGGGTGATGGGTGCTGGCGTGGAGGGCCGTGGCGACTTTGCTCCGGCGGACGCTGTGCGACATGTTGAGTATCTTTGTCGTCCGCAGCTGGGAGGTCGTCTGACGGGGACGAAGGGGGAGCAGCTGGCAACGAACTATGTCGCGCTGCACTTTGAGACTCTGGGGCTGGAGCCTGCGGGTGATGATGGTTCGTGGTTTCAGGAGTTCGAATTTACCAGTGGTGTTTCGGCAGGGCCGAAGAACGCGGCGACGGCGGCAGGTCATGTGCTGGAGCTGAAAAAGGACTGGCAGCCGGCGGCATTTTCCGCGAATGTGGAGCTGCAGCGTGGTGATGTGGTCTTTGCGGGATATGGCCTGCGAGTTCCGGCGGCGGATGGTCACGAGGAGTACGATTCCTATGTGCATCTGGATGTGAAGGACAAGTGGGTGCTGGCGTTTCGGTTTATGCCCGAGAAGCTGACACCTGAGCAGCGGCAGCATTTTGGCCGATTCTCCAGTCTGCGTTTCAAGGCCATGCAGGCGCGGGATCTGGGCGCGCGGGGGTTGATTATTGTCAGTGGTCCGACGTCGGGTGTGCGTGACCAGTTGGTGCCTTTGCAGTTTGATGGTTCGCTGGCTGGTGCGGGTTTGCCGGTGGTCAGTTTGTCTGATGCTGCGGCGCAGTACCTGTTCAGTGCTGCCGGCAAGGATCTGAAAACAGTTCAGGAGAAGCTGGACAGCGGGGTTCCGGCGATTGGGTATCCTTTGAAGGACGCCGTGTTTGAGGCGGCTGTGGACATTGTGCACGAGAAGAAAAAAGGGCGCAATGTGCTGGGGCGTCTGCAGGTGAATGAGGAGCAGGCGGGTCAGGTTGTTGTGGTGGGGGCACATATTGACCATCTGGGAACCGGACCCAATGGCAACTCGCTGGCTCGTGATGACGAGCGTGGCGGGATTCATTTTGGGGCGGACGACAATGCGTCGGGCGTTTCAGCGCTGATGCAGATGGCTGAGGCACTGGCCAATGCGAAGCAGGCGGGGCAGCTGCAGGGCAGTCGTGATATTGTGTTTGCCGCCTGGTCCGGTGAAGAGCTGGGTCTGCTGGGGTCCAGTCATTACGTGAAGCATCTGGAGACTTTGTTTTCGAAACATGCAGCGGCGGCGGAGGGTGAGGGGGCTGCCGGTGAAAAGCAGCCTCGCGCGGACGGTGCGGCTGGAGAGGCAGAGAAGCCGAAGGAGGATCCGCTCAGCGGCCCCAATACCGGGGGCCTGAACCTGTATATTGCGGCCTGTCTGAATATGGATATGGTGGGGCGACTGCAGGAGAAGCTGGTGCTGCAGGGGATTGGTTCATCGCCGGCCTGGCAGAGTCTGGTGGAGCGGGCCAATGTGCCATTGGGGCTCTCGATTTCCCTGCAGAATGACAGTTATTTGCCCACGGACGCCAGTGTGTTTTTTCTGCATGGGGTGCCGATTCTGTCGGCATTTACGGGAAATCACGGTGAGTATCACACGCCAAGGGATACTCCCGAGAAGCTGAATTACGAGGGCATTTCGAAGGTGGCTCGGCTGATGAGTCTGGTTTGTCGTCAGTTGATTTCCGCTGAGAAGCCTCCGCAGTATGCGGCTCAGGAGCGTCCGGCGGAGGGGCAGCGGAGAGCTGCTCTGCGGGCCTGGCTGGGCACAGTCCCCGATTATGCTCAGTCCGATCTTGCGGGAGTCCTGTTGTCGGGGGTGGCGAAGGGTGGCCCGGCAGAGAAATCCGGTGTGAAGGGTGGAGATGTGATCGTGAAGCTGGCCGGGAAGAAGATTGAAAACATCTACGATTACACGTATGCGATTGAGTCGCTCAAGTCCGGTCAGGAAACTGAGATCGTGGTGACTCGTGATGGCAGGGAACTGTCCTTCCGGGTGACTCCGGGATCGCGGGACTGACATGGTTTTGGGTGCGGGGCCTGCGGTGTGTGATCGCGGGGGCAGGTAGGGATTTTCAGGCGGGACAGAGATGCCGGTACCGGAACAGACGATTGCCAGAATCATCAATCCTCCACGGATGCGTGGAGCGGTGCTGCCGGTGGCGGTGATGCGTTCGCTGGATGATGACTTTCAGGTTGAGGAGGTACCGGCATATCAATTGACTGGCAGTGGCGAGCATGCCTGGCTGTGGCTGGAAAAGCGAGGTCTGTCGTCGCCCCAGATGATCAGCCTGTTGTCTCGCGAGCTGCGGATTCGCGGGGGCGAGATTGGTCTTGCCGGTCAGAAGGACCGCTGGGCTGTGACTCGTCAGTTTGTGTCTGTTCCGGGGCGTTGTGCTGAGTTCGCGGCCGGGATTTCGCTGCCGGAGCTGAAAGTGCTGTCGGTGACAATGCACAGGAACAAACTGAAGACGGGACACCTGAAGGGCAATCGGTTCATCATTACTCTGCGTGGTGAGCAGCAGCCGTTTACGGATGCGGACCTGGTGGCGGTGCAGGCGCGAATTGCGGAACTGCAGTCGGGGGGATTTCCGAACTACTATGGGCCTCAGCGATTTGGTCGCGGGGGTCAGACGCTGCATGACGGTCTGCGTCTGTTGCAGGGGCGAATGCCGAAGGACTACTGGCCGGACGACCAGTCGCGGACATTAAAGCGGCTGTCATTGAGCGCGGTGCAGAGTGCTGTGTTCAATCTGACAACGGCGCTCCGCGTGGAGGCCGGAACGGCCGGGACGCCTCAGGAAGGTGACGTGGTCATTCGTCGTGGCGGGATCAAACCGTTTCTGCTGCCGGCGGGGCAGTCTGCGGCGGACTATCTGCCGGCGGGGCCGATGCCGGGACCGGAGATGACGACGGCTGCCGGTGAAGTGCTGCAGCAGGAGCAGTCTGCGATGCAGCTTCTGGGGCTGCATGCGGGTGTATTTTCGCGATTTGCGAAGCTGACATCCGGGGCGCGGAGACGGATGCTGGAGTTCCCGGAAAACACCGGTGTTGAACTGGTGGAAGGTGCGCTGCGAATCTCTTTCTCGCTGCCACCCGGTACCTTTGCGACCAGCCTGCTGGCGGAAGTTGCGGGTGACCTGCGGGATGCGGGGCGTGCAGAATCTGACGAACGAGTGTCCGCGGAGCCGGGTGAATCGGGGGCGGAATCTGAAGCAGAGTGATCCCGTCTGCTCTGCAGTTTTCGAAGCAGGCGAGCTTGTTCCACAGGATCTCGAATTGTTCCAGGTACCGCATGAACAGCGGCTGGTAATTCAGCACCATGAAGTTTTCTTCGTTGTGTGCTGCGGCTTTGTCGTTGTCTGTAATGATGCGGATGGAAACGCCGCGCTGGTGA
>SXGQ01239711.1_pt1 | contig 42309 bp, 33 predicted proteins | sample 3178371 | NCBI WGS metagenome assembly SXGQ01 (sample SAMN11356859, study PRJNA531348) | freshwater metagenome | isolation source: freshwater sample F1-20 | place: China: Fuxian Lake, Yuxi | collected 2017-12-25
CCCACCCACCCATGAAAACCCTCCGTTCGTCAGCAGTTACGCGCCCTCTCCTCACGGCGCTCCTCGTCGGCACCGTTGCCAGCTTCGCGCAAACCCCTGCTCCCGCCCCGGCCATGCCGGCCGCTAACGAGACGATTCTCCTGAATCCATTCGATGTTACCGCCGGCAGCCCCAAGGGCTACATGGCGACCAACACCATCTCCGGCACCGCGATGAACACGCCGCTTAAGGAGGTCCCGATGACCATCAACGTCATCACCGCCGAACTGCTCGCCGATATGGTCCCGGCGGATCTGACCGCCGCGCTGACGTTTAACGCCTCGATCACCCAGACCAACCGCGTCCCCGTCTCCAATCGCGGCGATATCTTTTCGATTCGCGGCTTCCGCAATCGCAACGTCCTCATCGACGGCGTCACCGGCGGTGACTACATTCCGCCCCAGATGATCGACCGCATTGAGGTCGTGAAAGGCCCCAACACGCTTTACGGTCAGTCCGATCCCGGCGGCTTGGTGAACATCATCACCAAGCGCCCCCGCGGCCGCGAACATTTCAACCTCAACCTCCGCGCCGGCAACCACGGTCGGCTCGCCGCCGAGTTCGACGCCAACCAGCCGGCGTTGGACGGCAAACTCGGCGTGCGGGTGGTCGGAGCCCACACGGAGACCGACGGCTACCGGATCCTCGACGGCAACAAGTCGAACTTCCTCGGCCTCGCCAGTGATTTTCGCCTCGGGAAAAACACCACGCTGGTGCTGCACGGCAGCGGCTCGAAGACCGAGGGCATCCCGAGCCAGCGTTCGACTTTTTCTTTCGAGATCATTCCCACCGACCTGAACCGGGACGGAAAGATCGACGCCACCAACGTCAACGGCGTCGTCGAGAGCTCCGCACGCTACAATAACACCTTCCTCCCGCGCAACTACACGAGCGCCACCGCAGCCACACGCTACGAACAGGAAAACCGCTTCCTTCAGCTCGGCGTGCGCCACGTCTTCAACTCGCATATCAACATGCAATACATGGCGGTCCGCACCACGCAGGAACTCGATAACAGCTTCCGCGAATTCAACACGTTCACCGCCGGGTCGTCCGACGCCAACCATTCGGCCGGCTACGATTTCAACCGCACTGATGCGCATACGCTCAATAGCTTGCTCAATTTCTCCACGGGTCCGCTCGCGCACCGCATTTTGATCGGCGGCCGTTACACCTACGATTTTAATCGCGGAAACACCTACGCCCTTCGCGCGCTCGGTACCGCCCCCGAGCGTGCCGTCCTCGCGGGCCTGATTGCCGGCGGCCGGCCCATCCGGCTCTTCCTCACGAAGGCGGACGTACTTTCCGGCGTGAAATACTGGCTCGATGATGTCCCCAGCCGCACCGAGCTCCGCACCATCGGTACCCGCACCGGCGCCAATGACTATGGCGAGACCCGCGTCGGTTCCGTTTACGCGACCGACAATGTATCGTTGTTCGACAATCGTCTCAAGTTGCTTGGCGGGGTGCGCTACATCCGCATCCGCGGCCAGTCCACCAACACCGCGGGCCTGAAGACCGGCGTCTTCAACGATCAGAGCAAGACCAGCTACCAAGCTGGCAGCGTATTCGACCTCACCAAACAGCTTTCAGTTTTTGGCAACATTGCGACCGCCTTCAACCCCAACGGTTTTGACGCCCTTTCAGGCACGTTTTACAGCCCCGAGCTGTCGCGGGCTTACGAGGCCGGGCTCAAGTTTGACGATCTGTGGGAAGGTCGCATCGGCGGCTCGGTTTCACTCTTCAACATCCGCAAGAAAAATGTCGTTCGCTCCGATTTCAACCCGATCCTTTTTCGCGCCGACACCGAAATCTCCGACGACGAAAGCAAAGGCTGGGAAGCCGAGCTGTTCGTTAACCCGATCAAAAACTGGCAGTCGATCATCAGCTACAGCCACATCGACGCAAAAGTCGTCGTCAGCCGGACGCTCGCGAAGAATCTCCGCCTGGAGGGCGCCGCGCCGAAAAAACTCACTTTTTGGAACAGCTACGGTTTCAACACCGGCCCGCTAAAGGGCCTGCGCTTCGGCGGCGGATTCATCGTGGCTCGCGGGCCGATCCAGCAGTTTGGCACGAGCAACAACCAGCTCGTGGTGGAGAACGGCTACACCGTCATCAACCTCTTCGCCCGCTACAGCACCAAGCTCGCCGGTCGCGCCGTTTCATTCGGCGTCAATGTCGACAACCTCAACGACGTCTTCTTCATCCGCAGCCGCGCCGCGACCAATGATCCGCGGCAGATCACTTTCTCGACGTCGGTCGACTTCTGATCGCCGTACTTTCTCGCTCAAGCCGGTCACGCTCACGCCGTTCTCCCCATGCGCTCACTCCCCTCGATCCTCTTCGCCGGTCTCCTGCTCCCGCTGAGTGCATTCGCCGCTTCGCCCGAGCCTCGCCCCAATATCGTCCTGATCCTTGCCGACGATCTCGGCACCGACTGGCTCGGGTGCTACGGCTCCTCTCATCCCACGCCCAACGTCGACCGGCTGGCCGCGACCGGGGTGCGCTTCGAAACCGCGTGGACCTCTCCGATCTGCACGCCCACCCGTGTCATGATGCTCACCGGCCAATACCCCGGCCGCACCGGCTGGACCGAACACTACGACGTGCCGCGCTGGGGCGGCGCCGGGCTCATCCCCGAGAAATTTCCGACGTGGCCGCAGCAGTTGCGCCGGGCCGGCTACGCCACCGCCATCGCCGGCAAGTGGCAGATCAACGATCTCCGACCGGAGCCCGACATCCTAGCCCGTCACGGCTTCCAACGCCACTGCATGTGGCCCGGCGTCGAAGAAGGTAACCCGCCCTCGTCACGCCGCTATTGGGACGCCTATCTGCAGACCGACGGAACGCGCAAGATTCACACCGACGAATACGGGCCCGACGTCACGCAGCGCTTCGCCCTCGAATTCATCCGCGAGAACAAGGCCCAGCCGTTTCTGCTCTACTATCCGATGATCTCCGTGCACGCGCCCAACGAGCCCACGCCGCTCAATCGCGCCACTCCGCCCAAGGGCGAAGCCGCCCTTTACGCCGGCTCGGTCACTTACATGGATCGGCAAATCGGCGAACTCCTCGACGAGCTCGACCGCCTCGGTCTCGCTAAAAACACCGTGGTGATTTTCACCGGCGACAACGGCTCCTCCACGGGTGGCACCCACGCCGGCCGCGCCGTCTCTTCCGGAAAAGGCCGCACCATCGAACGCGGCGTCCACGTGCCGCTCATCGTGCGCCTGCCCGGAGTAGCCGGAGGCCGCGCGACAAGCGCCCTCGCGGATTTTTCGGACATTTTTCCCACTATCCTCGATCTCGCCGGTCTGCCTCACAGCGCGGGTGACGGGCGATCTTGGGTTCCGCTCCTGCGGGATGCTCCCGGATACGCTCCCCGAGAGTGGATCTTCGCGCAACGCGACACTTCCCGCACGGTCCGCGATCAGCGCTTCAAATTGGATTCGGAGGGCGGGTTCTTTGAGATCGCCCTCGACCCCGACCAGAAGAATCGCCTTTCCCCGACGCGCGATCCCGCCACCGCCGCCGCCCACCGCGCACTTTCCGCCGCGCTCGCCGCCATCCCGGCCCAAGCCGCGACCCCACCCTTCCCCGGTTACACGCCCACCCGCATGCGAAAATTTGTCGAGCCCGTGAAACCCTGATCAATTTCTTCCCATGCGCCTCAGCCCAATTTCCCTCGTTCTCGCCCTGCTGCTCGCCGTCTCCTCGACGTTTGGCGCCACCGCCACGCGTCAGCCCAACATTCTCTTCCTCTTCGCCGACGACCAGGCGTTTGAGACCATTCGCGCCTTCGGCCACACCGTCATCGACACACCGCACCTCGACCGCCTCGTGGCGCGCGGCACGGCGTTCACGCAGGCGGCCAATATGGGTTCGTGGTCGCCCGCCGTGTGCGTCGCCAGCCGCACGATGCTGATCACCGGTCGCAGCGTGTGGGACGCGGAATCGATTTACAAAACCACCGATGCCGAGCGCGTCGCCGGCCGCCTCTGGCCGCAATTGCTCGCGGCCGCCGGCTACCGCACCTACTTCACCGGCAAGTGGCACATCCAGGCGAAGGTCGAGGCCGCGTTCGATGTCGCAAGCCACGTTCGCCCCGGCATGCCAAAAGACGTGCCCGCCGGTTACAACCGCCCCGCACCCGGCGTGCCCGATCCGTGGAGTCCTTCCGATCCGAAGTTCGGCGGCTTCTGGGAGGGCGGGAAACACTGGAGCGAAGTCGGCGCCGACGACGCGATCGGCTTCCTGCGCGAGGCGAAGGGCAGCGTGCAGCCGTTCTTCATGTATGTCGCGTTCAACGCCCCGCACGACCCGCGGCAAGCGCCCGCAGCCTACGTCGACCGCTACCCGACATCGCGCATCGCGTTGCCGAAAAGTTTTCTCCCCGAGTATCCGCACAACGAAGCGATGGGCTCCGGCCGCACGCTGCGCGACGAGAAGCTCGGGCCGTTTCCGCGCACGGAGGAGGCCGTGAAGGTAAACCGCCGCGAATACTACGCCCTTGTCACCCACCTCGACGCGCAGATCGGCCGCATCCTCGATGCGCTCGACGCCTCCGGTCAGGCCGACAATACGTGGATTTTTTTCACCGCCGATCACGGCCTCGCCGTGGGCCATCACGGTCTCTTCGGCAAACAGAACATGTATGAACACAGCCGCCGCGTGCCCTTTCTCGTCGTCGGCCCCGGCGTCGCCGCCAACCGCCGCATCGACGCGCCGATCTACCTGCAGGATGTGATGCCGACCACGCTCGAGCTTGCGGGCGCGAAGAAGCCCGCGCACGTGTTCTTCCACAGCCTCGTGCCGCTGCTGCAGGGCAAGACGAAGGTCTCGGCTTATCCCGCCGCCTATGGCGCCTACCTCGACCGCCAGCGCGCCGTCGTGCTCGACGGGTGGAAACTGATTTTATATCCGAAAACCGGAGTCGCACGCCTCTACCATCTCTCCGCCGATCCCGACGAGCTAACCGACCTCGCCGCCCGGCCCGAACACGCCGCCGTGCGCACGAAACTTTTCCAGCAACTTGTCGCCCTGCAACAGCAGCTCGGCGACAAGCTGGACTTGCGAAGCACATTCTCCTTCTAGACTCCGACGCTGCCGCACCCCTGGTATCGCCGCTGCCTTTTTCTCCGATCGCGTCCCGACGGCCCGGCCGCTGCCCTTCCCGCAGTGCCAATTCTCAGCCGAGGCTAAGCAATAAGCTCGATTCGTTTTGATCGATTCAGCGGAACAAGGGCGTGGGAAATTTTTGGGAATGGGCCGTGATCCCGCCCTGTTCGAAACGCTTGCCGAAAGATGCGGCGCCTTTGCCGCGCACCGTGCAGATAAAGTTCCTCGAAACGTCCGAGTTGCACGCCCACGCGCAGGCGCTGCGGAAAGCGCATCATTATTTGGGAGGGGTGCAGGCGGTGGGCGAGCAATTGCATTACACGGTGAGCGACGCGTAGGGCGAATGAGTGGCCGTGTTGATTTTTGCGGCCGCAGCGCTGTATCTGCGACCGCGCGGCACCTAAATTGCCTGAGCGACCAGCACCGACATCGCCGCCTGCCGCCGGTCGCCAACAACGTGCGGTTCCTGCTTTTGCCCGAACGGACCGTGCCCAATTTCGGATCGGTGGTGCTCAGCCGGGTGTTGGCGCGGTTAAGCGAAGATTGCTGGCCCGCTATCATCATCTGGTGCTGCTGGTGGAAAGCTTCGTCGATACCGTGCTCCGAGGTCTACGTGTCGCCGGGGCCCGAGCGGTTCCAAGGCACCGTTTACCTCGCCACTGGCTGGACCGAACTCGGTTCGAATCAAGGTGCATACACGCACGTCGCGGAACTGTGACGAAAATCGTGGCAGGCCCAAACGATTCGTCACCTGGGAATTGGTCCGAAACGCGCTCCGGGGCTTGCAGGCCAAACCGTCAACGACGATCTGAACCGGCGACGTGTTATGTATGTCGTCCTACAGGACACAGCGCTGCGCACCGACCTGCCTGACTGCTTTTGCCATTTCGCAGACAACTTGGTGGTGGTCTGCGGCCTTGGACCAAGCTTTCCTCGCGACCATGGCCAATAACGACCTCGTCCAATCCCTGCAGCGCGGCATGATCATTATCGATCTGGTTGCGCGTTCGGGCAGTGGCTTGACCCTCATGGAGCTGGTTGACGCCCTGAGTGTAAAGCGCCCGACGGTGTTTAATCTCACCCGCACGCTAGTGGCCCAGAGATATCTCGAAAAGACCACGAAGCCCGTGCGATTCCTGCTGGGTCCCGCTGTGCTAGAGAATGCTGAGGCGTGGAGGCATCGAGAGATCGCCAAGCAGTTCGAGGAACTTGTTCGCCGGTTAGCATCGGAGATCCCGAACGCAACAGTCGTACTCGCTGAGCCGATGGGGGGCGAGGTAGTGGCCGTTCACTTGGTGGAGAAAAATCGTCCAGGCGTGGTGCAACACTCGTCTACCCGACGACTCGCGCCGTACGTTCATGCGTCGACGCTTTGCTTCCTCGCCTTTTGGCCGCCGGATGAGGAGTCGGCTTATAAAACGCGTTATCCCTTTGGGGAATATGGCAGCGGCGTCTGGGGAGACGAAAAGCGGCTGCTGGTGTTCCTCAAAAAAGCCCGCGACCTCGGATATGTCGCGTTTGAAGCGCCGACCGGCAGATTTCTGGTTGGCTTTCCGGTGTACGCCCAAGAAGGCACCCTGCTCGCCACGGTGGGTTTATCGATGGCAATCGAGCGACCTCTCGATGCGCGCGAGAAGATGGCTATCGTCGAACGAGTCCGCTTGGGAGTCGACGGGCTTCATCGGCCCGCCTAGCTACCGGGCTTGGCCTGCGGTGGTGCAGTTTGCAAACAGGAGTTCGGCAATCTGACGTGCAGCCGCCCCGCGGGTGAGTGGAGAGGTGGGCTGCCAGTCGCTACCCATCTCGTGTCGCTGGAATGAGCGGTCCGAGGGATTTTCCCTACCCGATTTCAACTCAAGTCCAGCTAGGCGGTTTGGGTCGTCACTGCCTCGACGAAATGCGGCGAGAGCAACCTGCCAAGCTTGGATAGATGCAGGTCCGATTAGAGATTCGCCGGCGGATTCGTAGCTGCCGAAGAATCCATGCGCCGAAAGAAGCTGAATGGCTGTCGCATCCAAGTCGTCACGCGACAAGTCGAGGTCGGAAAAGTAGCTAATGGCGATTCGCCGACGCAGCAGTCCGGCCTGAAGAATCGGCACATTGAGCTGCGCTGGGACCACGCCTTGCTGCAGACACATAGCTGCGGCAAAGCCGGCGACCTCCCCGGTGTGGACGAAGACTGGTTCAAGCCGAAGCGTACCCCACCCGACGTGCGAGGCGGACATCGCGACCGGGACAAGCAGGTTATCAACGCGGTCCGTCTGCAGGCATCGGAAAGGAATTTGGGCAGGTACAGTCTGCTCGGCCAAGATGAATTCCCCATCGTTCAAGCTTCCGGGCTTTCTGCTGGGGTTACAGTCATGCGAATCCATCGGCCATTCCGAAAAGGCGATCGAGTCGCTGTGAATTGGCGCCCGCCCGTGCAACGGATTAAGGGTAGCGTCGTGCTCGGTGAAGACATGGCCACCGACTAGCCGGAGCACCTCGCGCACGTAGATTGCATGGGGAATGTTGGCGTTGTCGCGGTACTCATCCCGTGCCAGGCCCCACTCGCATGCGTGGCGCCGCAGTGACTCTGGTACGGCCGGATCCTGCTGCAGGAAGTGGAGTAGCCCAAGCGAGTGGGCCACATGCTCGCGATAAAGCTCTGTCCGGCGATCGGGACTCGCGAGGGGGTAGTCGTGGTTACCTCCGACCAGGTTGGCTCCGAGCCAATCCATTTTGCCGCCGGGGATATTGACGGCAAAGCGGTAGTCCTCGATCGAGCCATGCAGATAGTGCGATGACAAGGGGTAGGCACGCGTATGGGCGTCGGGATCACGGTCAAGAATACCCAAGTAGCGATCCCGCGTATAACCTGCCGGCCTGATGATATTCTGGCGGTTTTCGGCCCGGTTGGTCAGGACCAGCCGGGCGCTGTACGCCTGTACGGCACGGTCGCCCTGGCCCGTGCTGCCAGAGAAAACCTGGCGCGAAGTGCGATTGAAGTAGTGGAGGTTAAGCCGGCGCGCGATGGTGTGGCCGACATCGCCGATTGGATCGATCGTCGTGAAATGGGCCCCGGCGTGGGGTTCGCCAAACTCATCGCGGCCTTCGCGGCCGACTCGGAACGCGGCCCCCGCCAAGGAAGCCAGCTTGGCTTCGTAGGTGGCGTCGACGAAGATATCGGCTGTCACCCGGATGGGGTCGTCGGCAGGTGCCGCGGTCCGAAACACCGCTTCACGAAGCGTCACGCCGTCTTTCTGAACCGACTCTAGCCTCAGCCCTAGGGCGAGCCGGACACCTGGACAATCCCCGAGCATTTCGCGGAGCACCTTCTCGGCGACATGCGGTTCGAAGCGCGGGCGCTCGCCATGGCGCGATGGATCGCCGAAGCGCGAAAGCGCATGGTCGGGCGAACCTTCGCCCCGGGTTGTGCGATAATAGGATTCGATACGGGCGACGAACTCGGACAACACCGGGCAGCGGTGCCCGGCATAGCGGGTGTCAAAGACCTGGACCCCGCAGACCCACATGCCGCCGACGTGGGAAGATGCCTCCGCGACGAGAACGCTCACGCCCTCCCGGGCTGCGCGCAGCGCGCACGCAACGCCCGCCGGGGTTGCTCCAACGACGAGCACGTCGTAACTGCCGGCGAAGTTTGGTGTGATCGAATCCAGATTCATCAGTTGGACGGGCGGGAAGGAATTTCCGTTTCTGGAGACCGGTCCCAGACGGTTAGGTTGACCAAGCTGCCGGTCTTACGTGGAAGGAAATAGGAAGCGACGAAGCAGGTGATCAGCATCACGACGTTGGCGATGATCGAGGTGTAATAGGCGTTGAACACCCGGGGCCATACGCCTACGGTCACGAGGATCGCATAGACGGTGAAAAGTGTGGTGGCGGCGATGCCGACGAGCACCGCTCTGGCGTCGCCGAGGCGGGTAAACATGCCGAAGACAAACGCGCCCGCTGCGCCCCCGCCCAACAGGGCTGTTACGATCAGGATGAAGTCGAGGATCGTCTTGGTGGAGGCGAGGTAAAATAGCCAAGCGCCTACGCTCATGAGAAGGGCAACGCCAACGGAGGTGAGTCGGCTGGTGGTGAGATAGTGACCGTCTGACTTGGTCCGGACGACAAAGGCGCGATAGACGTCGTTCACGAACACCATGCTGGTGGCATTGATGCAGCTGCTTAGGCTTGCCATAGCGGCGGCGAGGGCGGCCGAAATGACTAGTCCAGCCAGGCCATGGGGGAGCACGGTGAGGATGAAGTGAGGAAGGATGTCCTCCGCCTTCCGCGTTCCGGCCAGCACCGCCGTCGAGACGTCCGTCGGGAAATGCTGGTAGTAGGTCCACAAGCAGGTTCCAAGAAACATGAACCCGACCCAGATCGGCACGGCACCAAAGCCGAGGACAAACATGGCCTTGCGCGCCTCGCGGGAGGATTTGGCCGAGCACCAGCGCTGAACCGAGTCCTGATCGAGTTGGCCCGCTAAGTAATTGGCTACACCAACTAATACGAGCATGACAGTCGTCTTCTCCGTAAGCGAGAATCCACCTGGCACCGGCTCAAGCTGCCGAGAGACGGGATTGAGATCGCGTAGTGATAGTTTGTCCGCGGCCCACGCCTCCGAGAACACCTGCGCAAACCCACCGGGCAAGGCATTGACGATAAAAAACACGCAGGCAATCGCCCCGCTTAAGAGAACGATGGTCTGTATGACATCGGTCCATACGACGGCTTCGAACCCGCCCTTAACAGTATAGACCGCCGTAACTCCGGATGCGAACAGGATACAGGTCAGCACCGGAAGGCCGGTCATCGACGAAAGCATCACAGCCAGCAGGTAGGTGATCGTTGCGGCACGCACGACCTGCATCACGAGATAGACCAGCGCCGCGTAGAGCGAAACGGAGGGACCAAAGCGCAAGGCGAGGTAATGATAGGCGGAGCGTGCGGTACCGCGACGGAAGAACGGGATGAAGGCGTAGCAGGCAATCAACACCACGAGCGGAAACGCGAGCGGAGGAAGGATACGAATCCAAGCGGTTTTGAAGCTGTCTGCCGGGTAGGCGATGAACGTGATCGAGCTGATCGTTGAGCCGATGAAGCTCAGCCCGATCGCCCAGCCCGGAAAATCTCGCCCGCCGAGGAAATAGCGGTCTGTCGTCTTGTTCCGTTTGGAAAAGCGCAGCCCGATCGCCAGCGTGAGGATGGCGTAGGCAGCGATGACCAGCAGGTCGGCGGAGTGCAGCTCCATGCGCGCTTAGCGATACAAGGCAGTGAGTTCCGCCAGCGGCACGATCGTCACCTCAATGTCCTCCTTATTAATGGAGTAAATCGTATAGAGGCGGCCATCGTGTTCGTAGCCGCGCATGTAGTGGTAGCCCTTGGTCTTGGCGCGCCCTTCCCACCGGGCGGACGTTTCTTCCGCTCGGATATTCACGATGCGATCGTAAACCAGCCCATCCGCGGAAAGCGCGATGCTAAACGGAATGCGCACCAGAGGGTCGGGATTAACCAAAAGCGCATAGATTCCGTTGCTTAGTCTGATGCCATGATGTCGCGATCCCTGCTCGGGGAAATTAGTGACGACCGGGTGGGACCAAGTTGAACCGTTGTCGGTGCTGTAGGAGCGGGCCAAGAAGAAGGGACGCGTACCCCGGGTCCGAAAATGTGCGACCAAATGTCCGTTGGGGAGCGAGTACCATTCCGCCTCTTCAAGCATTCCCTCTCCAGGCAGGCCGCGAATGGTCCAGTCGGAGATCGATTTTACGCCGCCCTTGGCGGCCTTCATTATACCCCAGTTCCCAACTCCGTTTTTCCCGAGGATCAGCCAATCGCCGTCCGGAGTTCGCTCGGGGATGTTTCCAGCAAAGAAATCTCGCGCGATTACCTCCGGCTCGCCAAAGCGCTTGGTTTGCAGATTCCATTTGAACGCGAGCAAGACTGGTTCTTTCCCGGTTGTTCGATCGTCCATGGCATCGCGTAACGCGGCGAGTGCATACATCTCCCCTTCGCGTATCCAAAAACCGCAGGCGGTGTATCTACGGTCTGCTTCCCGGCCGGTGAGATCGACTGGGGCGCTCCATTTTAGCGCATCTGCGCTCGTGGCAAAGCGTACGCGCTGCCCGCGGAAATCTTCGCCGACATAGCCGTCGTTCCATTTGGCAAAGAATTGTCCGTCCCAGAAAACGATGAATGGATGATGGGCAAAGGCCGACTCATTCTGGACCCCCCGGAATACGAGGCTGCGTTGACCGCTGGATGTGGGCAGCTTGTTCCACTCGACCTTCGTGGGGTCAAGGGAAAGCCCGGGCACGGCGAACATGTTAGCCAAGACTTCGTCGGCGGGCTTTGGCTGCGCGGAAAAGAGGTCGGGGCTCAGCGCGAGGCATAGCGTGATTGCGCCGACGGTTGAGCGCAGGTGCCGGAGCCAACGGGGCCTTGGTGCGCTCGGCCTGATGTCTGAGAGCGGTGGGCGTGCATACCCGACCTTATTCGTGCGATCCTCTGACTGCGGGGTCTTCATGGTCATGGGGTGGGTGGTAATATGGAATTAATTTTGCCAGGGTTCCGGAAGCTCAGAGGACTCGGTTCGCAGAAGGGGAGACTCGAGCTACGCGCTGCAAAGCGGCGCGGAGCTCGCGGAAAATTTCCCGAGAAACCTATATCAGTGCTGCGCGGCGGGAATCAGAAGCTGTACGTGGTCGTCAGCCGGAACCGTCGTGGATCCCCGAAGTAGATATTGCTGAAGTTCACCGCGGTCGAGAGGTACTCCTCATCCAGCACGTTTTCGACCTGAAGCTGGATGCGCCACGATGCTCGTGCATAGCCGATGCCGGCGCTGAGTATTTCGTATTCGGGAAGGATGAAGCTGTTTGCGCCATCGCCGAAACGGTCCGCCACAGTCTTGTGGCCGAGGGAAACAGAGAGCCCGTTCAAGGATTTTCCGGTGAAGTCGTAGCGGGCGAACAGGCTCCAGTTGAACCCGGCGTTTGCGTTGCGGAAAAAGGCTCCCGTTTCAGATTCGCCTTTGAGATCGGAGAAACCAGCGATGAGATTCAATCCGTCGATTGGTTGCGCGGTCAGGTCGAGTTCCCATCCCTTATTGGTTGCCTCCCCAGCCTGAATGGTTGCCGGGAAGCCGTTGATCACGGTGTTGACGATGAAGCCGTCTTCCACGGTTTCGAACCGCGCAAGTGTTCCGGTCAGCCGTCCATCCAATAGATTTACCTTAAGACCAACCTCATCAGATCCCCCCGTCCCGTTTCGCAGCGCATTGCCGAGGCTGTCGAAGCCACTGCGCGGACGGTAGGTCTCCGAGTGGTTGACGAAGAGCGAGACGCTGGGAATCGGCCGGTACACTATTCCGTAGGAGGGGGACCATTGGCTGTTCTTTCTGTTAATGATATCGTTGGCGGGATTAAGCCGATTGTTTGAATTAGAGCGAACACCTTGGAAACCGAAACCACCCGCGATCACTACGCGGTCGGAAAAAAGACTGATGTTATCCTGAACACCGAACGAGAAGGCGTCACTGTTACTGATGTTACTAGACGTGACGGAGTTGAACGTGAGATCCGACGGTAGGTTTGTTCTTTGCCACTGTTCGACCCTCATATTTAACTGCCGTGGTTTGATCAGATTTTGAGAAGCGGCGTTGTAACGGAGCTGGATCCCGTAGCTTTCGGAAGTAATGAGCGAAAGATAGGTCAGCATCTGGTGACGGGTAGGCCCTAGCTCAAACCGGCCGGCTAAGTCCATGTAAACTCTTCCGCTAGATCCGTTGTCAAAGTTAACGTCGTAAGTTGAGCCGCGGGTTCGGATTTCCACCCAGTTTGGATTTTCAAACAGGGTGTTGTTTTGGTTGCCGATTACAGCGCCGTTGGCGTTCACGAAATCAAAGTTGTTACCCATATAGGTTTGTCGGTTGCCCTCGTCATATGCGTAACGACCGACCAGCTTGAGGGACCAGCTCCCGATGTCGTACTGAAATCCGGCCTCGCCGAGGTAAACATCGGTCAGCTTGAACGTGGCGTTACCCGGGCCCGCGATCACTGTCGTCACCGGCAGGATGCCGAGTCCTAAGCTGCGTCGGGTCGGCTTGGTAGAATCGTAGGGAGCAGCGCGAAACGTGTGGGAGGGAGTAGTGCGGTCAAGGAATTGCGCCTCCCACCGGGTCCAGACCTTGGCGTTCTGCGCCAATTGGTAATCAACAAAGGAGTAGAGAGCCGAGCGGTTATCGTTGTTGCCGCCCTGAGCCTTGCCCTCCTGCTCCGCCGCCGCCAAACGGTAGCCGAGTTTCTTATTCATCAGTCGATTGCTGGTATCGATTTCGAAGCGACCAAGATTATTACCGACCATCTCATCAAGGGATAAGCGAAGGACGGTCATTGGGCTGTCCAAAGGGCGTTTCATCACACGATTCACGACGCCACCGACTGCATGGGAGCCGTAAAGAGCACCAGCCGGGCCTTTGATGAACTCGTACCGACTGACTCCAATCAGATCGTAAGACGAAAGGCCAACCAGTCCTTCCCCCAAGCCATCCGTCAGGGCCAGCCCGCCAATTTCAGTACCGCGCATTGTCAATCCACCGGAGCCTTTGGTCGATCCTCTGGATACGCCAGCGACATAGCTGGCAATATCCTCCATCTCGATCAGGGCGGAGTCTTTGATGAACTTCTCGTTCAAGGAGACGACGACCTGTGGCGTCTCCATCACACTGATATTCATCCGGGTGGCTCCGAGGGAATTAGTTGTCCCGTACCCGCGATCGTTGGCGGCAGTTACTTCAAAAGGCGAAAGTCTGACGACTTCCTTAGCGGCGGTAGAACCACTGGTTTGGGCGGTAAGCGGCCAAGCCAACGCTAATCCGAGCGATATCAAGGAGGAGAGCGTGAGGGACTGAGTATTCATGGGGTTATTGGTGGGGACGGGATTTTCAGGGGAAGTGTATCTAGGGGAAATCAACAAGCGGGGAGAACACGAAAATGACATCTATTATGACTAATAATGCATTAAATGATGACATTAAATCGCGTCAAGCGCCAATCTTATTTCTGATCGCCCCTCGACCAACATCGTATTCCCGCGCACGTTGAAGATGGGCTACGACGCCGTGCGCACCGAGCGCTACAAATACATCCGCTACCGCGATCTCAGGGACATGAACGAGCTCTACGACCTCTTGGAAGATCCCTTCGAACTCTCCAACCTCATCGCTGCGCCGACCGCCACCGCCGCCCGCCAGCAAATGGAAAAGGAACTGGATCGCATCCTCGCCTCGGCCCGCTCCCCTCTGCCGTAGGCCCGAAAACACCCGGGCAGCGAACCCCGAATCCGGGCGCGCCCACCCGACCCACTCACGAGGCTCCGCGGGCTTTCCCCCTCCAGCGCGCCCGCGTGCGCCTTGCCTCGCCTGCCGCGCCGCCCACACTCCGCCGCGTGACCGACGCTTCCTTTCAGCTCCCGGCGTTATTCGATCTTGGCGCCACGTTTGCCTTCGCCCTCACCGGCGCGCTGGCCGGCGTGAAACGGGGCTACGACATCGTCGGCATTTTCTTTCTCGCCCTCGTCTCCAGCATCGGCGGCGGTCTGATCCGCGACGCCGTATTCATCCCCGGCGCCACCGCTACTCCTCTCCTCACCGATCCGCGCTACATCCAAGTCGTCCTGACGGCGACCCTCGTCTGTGTGGTCTTTGGCAATCGCATCACCCATTTCCGCCGCGTGATCGCCGTCGTGGACGCCCTCGGGCTCGGCGCTTACGCCGCCTTCGGCACCCAAAAAGCCCTGCTCGCCGGTCTCGCCGTGCCTGCCGCGATTCTCGTCGGTGTGATCAACGCCGCCGGCGGCGGTCTCCTCCGTGACCTGATCACGCGCGAGGAACCGCTCGTCTTCAAACCCGGTCAATTCTACGCCCTCGCCGCCTTGGCCGGCTCGGTGCTGTTTGTGTTTTTCGTGACGGAGCTTGGACTGCGTCCCACCTCCGCCGCCCTCGCCACCATCAGCCTCACGTTCACCTTCCGCATCCTTTCGATTCTCTTCAACTGGCGCACGTCACCCGTCGGCCAGCTCAACCCCGCCAACGAGCCCCCGCCCTGATTCGCCCCATGCCCAATACTCCCACCGTCCGCACGCTCGCCCTCTCCCTTGGCCTCTCCCGCACCACGGTTTCCGAGGCACTCCGGGGCAACGCCTGCGTCCACCCCGCGACGGCCGCCCGCATTCGCACCGCCGCAGATGCCGTCGGCTACAAAGCCAATCCGCTCGTGGGCGCGGTCATGTCCGAGGTGCGCCGCTCCCGGAACCAGATCTTTCGCGGCGTCATCGCGGCCATTGATCTCGACGAAACCGGACGCCCCGCCGCCAGCGGCAAATTCCACGCCGCCCTCACCGCCGGCGCCCGTCAACGCGCACTCGAACTGGGCTTCAAGCTCGAGACCTTTCTTGTCGGTTGCAAAGGCGTCACGTTCGAGCGGCTCGACACCATCCTCCAATCGCGGGGGATTCAGGGCGTCATGCTCCTGCCATCGTGGGCGCCACCGGATTTTTCCAAACTCGACTGGACCCGCTACGCCGGGATTTACAGCGACTACGTCATCGACCACCCCGCACTGCACTCGGTGTGCTCCGATCATCACCGTTCGTTGATGTCCGCCCTCGGCCGACTGCAAGCGCTGGGCTACGACCGGCCCGGCCTCGTCGTCCAAAGCCAGCAGGACGAGCGGCTCCAGCATCGCTGGGAAGGCGCGTTCTCCGCCTACCAACGCAACCATCCCGAGATCGGCACCGTGCCCCCACTCATCGTGCCCGAGGTCAACGCCGCCAATTTCAGCCGGTGGTTCCGCAAATACACTCCGGACGTCGTCCTCGCCCATGACCCGGTAGTCATGACGTGGATGACCGCCGCCGGTGCGCGCGTGCCGCGCACGCACGGCTACTTTTGCCTCAACGTGACCCAGACGGACCGGCCCTGCGCCGGACTCGACCTGCACCCCCACGCCCTCGGCGCGCGCGGAGTCGAACTGCTGATCGCCCAACTCCAACGCAACGAACGCGGCATCCCCAGCCCCGCTTCGACCACGATGATCCCCGGCCACTGGGTCGACGGCCCCACCTTGGCCAAAAAAACGGAGCTAACGGAAAAACTTCCTTTGAAGAGTCGAAAAGTGGTCGGAGATGGTCGCCTTCGTTCGGGCTAGAAAACGTTGCCTGCGTGACGCTTTGCAAAGAGCTCCGAACGGCCCCCTTTGGCTCGGCTCCGGTGATCCGGTCCTCCAATCGTCAGGGGGCGAGCGTTTTCAAACCCACCGCTTTGGCGAGGGCAGCCTGACGGGTGTCGTAGGTCACAAACGACCGCACGCCGAGTTCCAGCGCGGAGGCGACGTGCAGGACGTCGAGCGCCCGCGTGCCGAGTCTGATCGTGTGCTCGCGGCTCAACTCCGCGGTGCGGTCTAGGGCGGCGCGCCACGGAAGATCGACTAACCGGAGACCGCCGGAGTTGAAATCCGCCTCAAACACCCCAAGCGAACGCAGCGCAAGTTCCTCGGTCAAATCCCCGCGAAACACTGCACCGAGAATCGCGTTAAAAATCTCCGCCCTGCCGAAACGTGTGAGGGGCAAGGCACCCGGATGACGAAATCGCCACGCACTCATGGCCGCCGAGTGGCTTCCGTGCACGTAGAGGTGACGTAGGGCACTCGAGTCGAGGTAGAGTTTTTCAGCGGTCATCGCGGTCCGCGTCGAGCCGCCGTTCCGCATCGGCCGAAATCGGCTGCGGCATATAGGTCAAGAGCCGCGCATAGTAGTCAATCGGCGGAGCCGGCTTCTTCGGCTGCTCCGTGTAAGCGCGTAAAACGAACGCCGCCTTACCTCGGTCGGTGATGATGACTTCGCCCTCGCGCTCGATGCGGGTGCGAATTTTCGGGAACGACGTGCGCAGTTCGCGGATGGTGGCGGTACTCATTACGTGTGACTCAAGCTTGAGTCACAGGAGCGGGCAAGGCGCAATCCGAGCCGGGGTGGAACGGAGAATTGCTGGGCGAACGCCCGTTGGTATCTGGAGGGTCATGGCGAGGAGCGAAGCGACGAAGCCATCCAGCTGGATGGCTGCGGCGCGCTTCGCGCAACTCGTGATGACGATGGTTTAGAACATACGGGACGTGGCATAAAGCCCGACGCCCCCGTCGCCCAGCGCAGCCTCACCTACTTCACCCACTCCGCCGCGGGCAACCCGAGGCGCAGCCATTCTTGCACCGCCAGCGCGGCCACGCGGGCCGCGCCATATTCGGAAAAATGCGTATCGTCCTTCACACCCTCGGGCCAGCGCGGTTGAATCCCGGCCACGTAGTGCAGGTGCAGCCGCTTCGAGCCTTCCACCCCGTGGGCGCGCTCCAGCTCCGCCGTCAGTAAATTCATTTCCAACAGCGGCACCTTTTCCTCGGCGGCGACCGCGCGCACCGCCGCCGGATAGTCACCGTGCGTTTCCACAAGTTCGCCCGCCGCGCTCCATTTCCTTCGCGCTACCGGCGTCGCGAGGATCGGTGTCGCCCCGCGTTCCCGCGTTTCCCGCACAAAGCGTCGGAGGTTGTCTTGATAGGCTCCGCGCGGCGCCGCGTAGCGTTTTGGGTCCTGATCCTTCTCGTCGTTGTGCGCGAACTGGATGATCACAAAATCCCCCGGCCGCAGCGCCGCGACCACGGCCGCCCAACGCCCTTCATCGATGAAACTCTTCGTGCTGCGACCATTCATCGCATAATTCACGACCCGCACCGCCTCCGATTTCAGCAAGGTCGGCAACGCCTGGCCCCAACCCGTCTCCGGATTGGCCGGCTCCTTCGGCTTGTCCGCCATCGTGGAGTCACCGACGAGATGCAGCGTGGGCGCGGCATAAACGGCGGCGGCGATGAAGACCATCAGAACGAGCGCTCGAAGAATTCTACTCATGGCGGTCGCCAACACTCGACCCGGCCCGCCCGTGGGGCAACCTTTGGCTGCACTTGGAACGTCCGCGGCCCGCAGGCTCGCGCCGCGCTCAACCGCCCCACGGCGCCGGTGGGGCCTCGACCGGTTTCGTCAGGTCGAACTCCACAAAAAACCGCCGGCCCTCGGCCTCGCGGCGCAGGCCGTAGCCGAAGGTCTTTCCCGGGGTCAGTGCGAGCGTCCAGATGTTGGTCTTCGCTGCCGGGATCAGTTCGCCGGTAAACGCATCCGCCGGGAAATCCTGCCGCTCAGGCGTGCCCGCCGTCGCGGTGTCGCCGCCATACTGCGTGACCTTGTCGGCACTGCCATCCTCGTGGCGGTGATCGTGCTTCAGGCGCAAACCCGTCGGCGTGCGTGTGATCACCCACGTGCGCGAGCGGTTGGCGCCGACGTGGAACGGAATCCGAATCTCGTTCTCGCCGCAGGCCCGCACGTGCATCACGAGCCGCTGGTCTTTGAACATCGCGTCCGTCGCCGCCGAGCCTTCGACCATACGGCCTTCAAACGCCTGCCCGCAGAGGGCCCGCAGATTTTTCCACAGCACCGCGTTGGCCGCCGGTTCCGCCGCCAACCCCGCCGCGATCCCACCGAGCCAGCACGCCAAACCAAAAAGTAATTTCATGACCCAAGGTGTACGTGCGCACGCGGCAGATGCCAGCGAGCAATGAGCCCGCGCTGCCATTTCACGATAACTCCGACCGGCGCCGCTCAATACCCGGCCGCCTGCCCGTCTTTGCGGCTCTCGGAGGCGCCGCGATAGGTGCCGTTGACCGCGTCGCGTTGGATCGCCTGATAGCCGCCAAAACTCCCGTTGCCGCTGCGCACCGAGTGTCCGCGCTGCATCAGCCCCCGCACGCTTTCGTAAGGGACGCCGCTCTCCAACTCGACAAAGCCACCGTCGGTCATCTGCGGGTTATCATAGTCCGACGAGCCGTCGTGGTGCCAACGCGCCGCGTCGCCGGCTTCCTGCACGTTCATCCCGAAATCGATCAGATTGCAGATGATCTGAACGTGGCCTTGCGGCTGCATCGCGCCGCCCATCAGGCCGAAACTGAGCCACGGCGCGCCGTCCTTGAGCACAAAGGCCGGAATGATCGTTTGGAACGGCCGCTTGCCCGGCGCGTAGTCGTTCGAGTGGCCGGTGCGCAGTGTGAACATCTCGCCCCGGTTCTGAAACGCGAAGCCGAGACCGGGCACCACGATGCCGGAGCCCATGCCGCGGTAATTACTCTGGATGAGCGAGACCATGTTGCCGGCAGCGTCGGCCGTCGTGAGATAAATCGTGTCGCCTTCCTGCAACGCGGGATTTCCGGCGTCATAACTGCGGGCGGCCCGCGCACCGATCAGCTTTCGTCGCTCGGCCGCGTAGTCTTTCGAAAGCAGACCGCGCAGGGGAATTTTCGAAAACTCGGGATCGGCGTAAAACTTCGCGCGATCTTCAAACGCGAGTTTCTTGGCCTCAATCATGAGGTGCAGGGCCTCGGGCGAATTGTAGCCCATCGCCTTCAGATCGTAGGCTTCGAGGATGTTCAGCATCTGGAGCGCCGCGATGCCTTGGCTGTTCGGCGGCAGCTCATAAACGTCGTAACCGCGGTAGTTCACCGAGACGGGCGCGACCCAGGTCGAGGTGTGTCCGGTAAAATCCGCCTTCCGCAGATAACCGCCGTTGGCCTGCATGAACGCATCGATGCGATCCGCGATCTCACCCTTGTAAAACGCATCGCGCCCGCCCTCGGCCAGCCGCGTCAACGTGTCGGCCAACGCGGGATTTTTGAAGATCGTGCCCTCGGCCGGCGCTTTGTCCCCGGGCGCAAAGACGTCGAGGAAGGCCCCGGGAAATTTGTCGGCGCGGGCGTTTCGCACGCTGATACCCCAGTAATAGCCGATGAGCTGCGTGACGGGAAATCCCTCGCGCGCGTAACGGATCGCGGGTGCGAGCAACGTCTTCATCGGCAGCCGGCCATACTTCGCGTGCAATTCGAACCAGCCGTCCGCCGCGCCCGGCACGCTGATGGGCAACAGGCCGCGCATGGGAATCGTCTCCCGGCCGAGTTTCTTCAGATCGGCCATAAGTTGCTCGCGGGAGAGTCCGAGCGGCGAGCGCCCCGAGGCGTTGAGGCCGGTGAGTTTTTTGTCCGACGCGCTCCAGACGATGGCAAAAAGATCACCGCCGATACCGTTGCCCGTGGGCTCCATCAAGCCGATCGCAGCGTTGGCCGCGATCGCCGCGTCGACGGCCGAGCCGCCGGCCTTGAGTATATCGAGCGCCACTTGGGTCGCGAGCGGATGACTTGTCGCCGCCATGCCGTGCTGCGCGATAACTTCGGAACGCGTGGCAAACGCCCGGCCGTTCACGCGATCCGGTTGCGCGCCGAGGGGCAACCCGAGCACGCACGCAAGGCCAAGCAGCACCACCGGGGCAAATGATTTCATACCGTCAATCTGCAAGCGCCTTCCCCTCCGTCAATCCGTCGGGCGTCTTGCTTCGAACGCGCCCCCGGCGGTAATTTTTGCCGATGTCCACGTCGTTCCCGGTTACCCCCTCCCTCGCCGCCGAGCTCACCCGTTGGCGGCGTGATTTTCACCGCCATCCCGAGCTGGGCTTCTGCGAGTTCCGCACGGCCACCATCGTCGCCGCCACCTTGGAAAAACTCGGCTGGCAGGTCGCGGTCGGCGCCGAGGTCATGCGCGCCGAGGCCCGCATGGAAGTTCCGCCCGCCGCCGAGATTGCCGCCGCCCGCGCCGAGGCGCTGCGCGATGGCGCCGATCCCGCGTGGGTCGCCCGTTTGGGCGACGGACTTACGGGCGTTGTGGGCGTCTTTGATACCGGACGCCCCGGCCCGACGGTCGCGTTTCGCGTCGATCTGGATGCGTTGCCGGTGCTTGAAAACACCGAGGCCGCCCACTTCCCGGTGCGCGAGAACTTCACCTCGGCACGCCCCGGGCGCATGCACGCCTGTGGTCACGACGGCCACACCGCCATCGGCCTCGGCGTCGCGAGCGTGCTGCCAGCCCTCGCCAAAAATTGGCGCGGTAAAATCAAACTCATCTTTCAACCTGCCGAGGAAGGCTGCCGCGGAGCCAAGTCGATGGTCGCCGCCGGCGTGCTCAACGACGTCGATCACTACTTCGCCACCCATCTCGGCATCTCGCTCAACGAAACCGGCGCCGTCGCGTGCGGCACCGACCACATTCTCGCCACGACCAAACTCGACGCGACTTTTCGCGGCGTCGCCGCCCACGCCGGGGTTGATCCGCACGTCGGCCGAAACGCGCTGCTCGCCGCCGCGACGGCCACCGTCCAATTGCACGCCATCGCGCGCCACGGCGCCGGCGCCTCGCGCATCAACGTCGGTCGCCTCGAAGGCGGAGGCGGCCGCAACATCATCGCCGATCATGCGCTCTTGAAACTCGAAGTGCGCGGTGAAACGACGCCGATCTGCGCTTGGATGGCCGTCGAAGCCGAACGGGTGCTCCGCGCCGCCGCCACCATGCATGGCGTCGAAGTCACGGTCGAAAACATGGGCGAGGCCGGCAACGCGCCCTGCGATCCCGCCGCGCGCGCCGTTGTGCGCCGAGCCGCGGAAAAATCCGGAGCGTCGCGCATCGTGGAGTTTTCCCCGCTCGGCGGCAGCGAAGACGCGACCCTCATGATGGACGCGGTGCAGGCGCGCGGCGGCCAAGCCACCTATTTGCTCGTCGGCACACCCTTGCCCGCCGGACATCACCATCCACGCTTCGATATCGACGAAGCGGCCTTGCCTAGCGCCGTCGCCCTCCATGCCGCGATCGCGGAAGAGATTCTCGGCGGGTAGAAGTCCCCTTCACGCCCACAGCGACGAAATCGGCGCGGCGAAAAGCCGGTCGCCGAAGGGCACAATCTGGTCGTGGTCGTAGAGCACGAAGCCGCCGGCGAAGCGCTTGCCCGCCGCCGCCGCAAGTTTGCGCAGCCCGCCGAAATCATCGGAGCCCACCGTCGCCGCCGCCTTCACTTCGAGACCGATGAGCCGGCCGTCGGAGTTCTCGATCACGACATCGACTTCGTTCCGCTCCTTGTCGCGGAAATGGAAGAACTCAAAAGGCTCGTCTTCCCAACTCGCGAGCTTGAGCGCCTCGGCCAGCACAAAGGTCTCCAGTAACGCGCCAAACGGCCTGCGGTCGGCCGCGATCTTCGCCGCCGTGAGCCCGCGCAATGAGGCGAGCAGACCCGAGTCGAGGAAGGTGAGCTTGGGGGTCTTGATGAGGCGCTTCAGCTCATTGGTAAACCAAGGTGGCAGCGTGCGGATAAGATAGAGCTGCTCGAAAAGGCCGGCGTATTTCTGCGTCGTCACGTGCGTGAGCGCGAGCGGCGCGCCGAGCGAGGAATAGTTGATGAGCTGCCCGGAATGGTGCGCGAGCATTCGCAACAGCCGTGGCATCTGCCCGAGGCGGTCAATCTGCGCGAGGTCGCGCACGTCGCGCTGCACGATCGCGCGCACGTAATCGAGATGCCACTGCTGTCGCCTGGCCGGCGTCGCCCGCCGCAACGCCTCCGGATAACCGCCCGCAAGCACCGTCGCCACCAAATCCGCCCCGGTGATGTTCACGCGCGACTGCGGCGGGCGGCCCTTAAATGCCTCGTCCAGAAACCGCGACGGCGTGCCCCGCACCTCCGCCGGCGAGAGCGGCAGCAGGTCGAGCGTTGCCATGCGTCCCGCCAGCGAATCCGCCACGCGGGGCAGCGTCATGAGATTGGCCGAACCGGTGAGCAGAAACCGCCCCGGCCGCCGGTCTTCGTCCACGCTCCGCTTGATCGCGAGTAGGACATCCGGCGCGCGCTGCACCTCGTCGATCACGGCGTGGTCCAGCCCACGCACAAAAGCCACCGGGTCGGCCCGCGCGGCAGCGAGAGTCGTCGGATCGTCGAGCGTGAGAAAGAGCCGCCCGTCGCCCGCCAGCCCGCGCGCCAACGTGGTCTTACCCGACTGCCGCGGCCCGTTGATCAGCACGACTCGCGTGTCGGCCAGTGCCGCCGTGATTTTTGCCGTGATAAAGCGGGGGTGCATGGCGGTTATCAGAGCAGAAAAGAATCCGACCAATTGAAAGTAAAGCTTCGACCAATTGAAAGTGAGAGTTTGACCAATTGAAAGCCATAGAGCGACTAATTGAAAGCTATCCGATCCAATATTTCGTTTCACAACGCCGGAGTTTGGCTCTCACTGCTCCCGCCGATTCTCCCATGAACACCACGCTCACCCTTGCCGACATTCGCGCCGCGCACGCGCGGATCGCGGATAAGATTCACCGCACCCCGGTGCTCACCAGCGCCACGCTCGATGCGCTTTGCGGGGCGCAGTTGTTCTTCAAATGCGAGAATTTCCAGAAGATCGGCGCGTTCAAAGCGCGCGGAGCAACCAATGCAGTCTTCGCTCTCACCGATGCCGAAGCGACAAACGGTGTCGCGACGCACTCCTCGGGCAACCACGCCGCCGCCCTCGCCCGCGCCGCTCGCCTGCGCGGCATCCCGGCCCACATCGTGATGCCGTCAAATGCGCCGAAAACGAAAATTGAATCGGTGCGCCGCAACGGCGGTATCATCGTCTTTTGCGAACCGACCCTCGTCGCCCGCGAGGCGGCCTGCGCCAAGATCATCGCAGAGACGGCGGCCCGGCTGGTTCATCCTTTCGACGACTACGCCGTCATGGCTGGCCAAGGCACCGCGACGCTCGAGCTCCTCGAGCAGGCGCCGGACCTTGATCTCATTATCGTGCCCGTCGGCGGCGGCGGGCTGCTCTGCGGCACCGCTGTCGCCGCCAAGGGCGCACGCCCCGGTATTCGTGTGATCGCCGCAGAACCCGCGGGGGCGGACGATGCGGCGCGATCCGTGGCGGCGGGACGCCTCATCCCGCTGGAGCAGGCGGCGACGATCGCCGACGGCCTGCGGACCTCGCTCAGCGCGCGGACTTTTCCGCTCATTCAACAACAGGTGGACGGCATCGTGACGGTTTCCGAGGAAAGCATCGTCGCCGCGATGCGCCGCATCTGGGAGGTGCTCAAGATCATCATCGAGCCGAGCTGCGCGGTGCCCTACGCCGCGGTCATGGACGAGAAGATCGACGTCTCCGGTAAGCGCGTCGGCATCATTCTCACAGGTGGTAACGTCGACCTCGACGCATTACCTTGGCTGGTGAAGTGACTGCAGCGTCGCGTAAATTCCCGGTCTGCTCCGGAAGCGGACGAAGTGACGAGGCCATCCAGGGGCGCGCTGTCCAACGGAGACGACGAGGCGCGGACGGTGGCCGCGAGGCCAGAATCAGCCGAACGATTTCATGCGGTGTCCCGGATGGCGGCCTGGAGGCCGCGGAGCATCTTGGTGATCTCGACGTAGGAGTCGTAGTCGGGACGGCGCATGGCGAGGGTTTCGATCGGAACATAACCGCGGTAGCCGGATTGGCGGATAATCGTGACGAGTTTTTTTAAGTCGACCTTGGGCGAATCGACCGCGCTGCGCATCGTCTCCTTGATCTGCCAGTTGACGGCGTAGGGAGCCATAAGCGCGATGTCGGCGTAAGGATCGGGGGTCAGATATTTGCCGGTGTCCACCATGGCGGCGCACCACTCGTGATCGACGCGCCGGAGCAGGCTAAGGTGCTCGGCACCGGTGCTGATAAAATCGCCGTGATTTTGAACCGCGACGATGACGCCGAATTTTTTGCCGTGATCGGCACATTCCCGGAGGGACTCGGCGAGGTAGGCCTCCACGGTGTCACGCGAAGCATTATTGGAAGCCTGCTGCCACGTTTTGAACGGCTGCTGCGAGTCGGCAAAGGCGCGAACGGTGGGAGCACCGAGTTTGGCGGCGACCTCGATCCACGTCTTGATGCGCTGCACGCCCTCGGCCCGGGTGGCAGGAGCGGCGGCGGTGAAGTCGTTGCGGACCCCGGTGCCGCTGATGGCGAGACCGAGATTGAAGGCATGGCGCTTGAGACGGATCAGGTAATCGTCGGCGGGGGCTTGGGGATAACCGGGGAAAAAGTAGCCGGTGAGATCGATCGCGTCGAAGCCGACCTTGGCGCAAAAGTCGCAGGCGCCGAACAGGTCGAGTCCCTTGGTTTTGTCTTTGGCGTTCGCGTTGAGGAGCTCGAGGAAGGAATAGACGTTGAGCGAAGGTCGCAGGTGCGGGCCGCTGTGGCGCGGGATCGCGGTATAAGCGCCACGGGCGGTTGCAGACGTGCCGGCCAACGCCAAAGGGAGGAAGGCGGCGGCTTTAAGAAAAGAACGGCGGGTGGACGTCGTATTCATGAGCGGGACGATGAAGTTAAAGCGGCAGATAACAGACGGTGTTCGACAAAAGAATCATGATGAAAACGAGGCACGTTGTCATCGGGCCGAGGTAGATGCGGCCGGTCATGCGGTAGAAGATGCGGTTGAAATAGGGCAAAATGAACATCATCGGCACGATCGCAAAGAGGAGGTTCACATAGAGCCAACTGTCGGTCCAACGCACGGTGCCGGTCAGCGCAAACGTGATGTATTGGGCCGCGAGAATTAAGACGAGGCCGAGAGAATTACCGAGGCCGGCGAGCAGGAGGCTGCGCCATTCGGGTTGGCCGGCGAAGCGCATGCCGGCGTTTACGCGGAGCGAATTAGAAAGGAAGAAGACAAAGAAGAACGGCGCATACATCGGCACGAGCAGGAGCAGCGCGGGCTGGAACACCCGCACGCCGAGAAAGAGAAACCGGTAGTCGACGTGGAAAACAGCGTAGACGACGAAGAGCGTCAGGAAGAACGCGGCCCACAACACCAGCGCGAGCACGGCCGTGCGGAAAAGTTCGCGCGGGCCGATGGCGACGCCCCACGTGGCGGGACGGGCGACGTTGGCCCGGCCATGCAGACGGTAGCCAAGATAGAAAAGGGTGAAACCGATCAGCCCGTTGCAGAACGCCCAGAGGACGACGGCGTTGTTCATGCGTTGCGGGAAAAACCAGGTCTGCTCCCGACCGGACGCCTCGGTAAAGAGCCGCTGCGAAAGTTCGCAGAACGGGATGTAGGTCAGGCAGGCGATCAACGCGCCGCCGAGGAAGAACGTCCAAAAAATGATCCGACCGCGACCCGTGGGCGCGGGCGGGGCCGGCACCACCGGTTGCACGAGACCCTGAAAGAACGAAACATGGGCCAGGAGCAGGTGCGCGAGCGGGACGAGCGAGACAAAGGCGGCGACGAGCGCGGCGAGACCGAGGATTTCCTTCCAGTGCCAGACTTGGTCGGCGGGGGGGAGCGTATTTTCGAGGCCGAACGTTTTTTGGAAATAGGCGATCTGCGCGGTGGTCGCTTCAGGACTGTAAGGCTGGAACGCGTGCAAAAGCACTTCGTTGTGAATCACCCGAAGCGTGCGGGCGGCCGGGTCACCGTAGAAACGGCCCATTTCAATCTCGTCGATTTTTGCGCCGGCGGGCAGGCCGGAGTTCACCACGCGGAGAGCTTCGGGGGCGCGGCGCATGTCGCCGTTTTTGAGTTCGTTGCGGTAAGCGCCCTCGTCGTGGAACGCATAGCTCGCGCCGACATTCGAACGGACGGGGCGAAGAATTCTTTCCGTAAACGTGAGCACGTAGCCCGAAACGAAGACCGAGTGAACCTTGCTTGGCGTCTTGGTTTTGAGTGACTGAGCTCCAAAATAAGAGGCGGCTTGGATCGCGGCGTTGCCGCCGGCGGAGTGGCCCGTGACACCGATGCGGGTCTTGTCGATGTAGTTCAGGTTGTCGGTGTCGGCGGCGTAGTTGACGACGGCGAACATGCCGTAGCCCTCGTTGGTGGCGGAGCGTTGGTTGGTGGACGAGCTCGACGAGCCTTGGGAGTAAGGATCAATGGCGATCACGACCATGCCGCGGCGGGCGAGTTCGAGGGAGATATTGGCTTGGGTTTCTTTCGAACGCTGAAACCCCGGCACCACGATGACCAACGGCGCCGGCGTCTCGGCGGTGGCAGAAAGCGGACGGAACAGGTCGGCGACGATCCACTGGCCGTTCTGCATCGGCAGCCGGATCTCGGTCACGCGCACGCGACCGGACGACGTTTGCACCTGCGAGGCGAGCCAGCTCCCGACGAAGATGACGACCAAACAAACGGCCAGCAGCCGGCGGCTGAAGCGGAGGCGGGGTTCGGACAGCGATTCAGGAACGGGCGATACGGTCATGAAGAAAAATGAAACGCGGGCGGGCGCCGAGGCGAGCCCACCCGCGACCCCTCGCGCGAAATCAGAACGTCAGCTTGGCCGACAGCGTGTAATTGCGCGGGACGAGGTAGCTGAAGTTGCCGGGGACGGTCACGCGGGCGGGAGAAGAGATATCGGTGCGGGGCCGCAGGTTGGTGGCGTTGGTGCCGATGACGCCGCCGTTGCTGCCGTAGATCGGCTCCCGGCGGTCGAAGAGGTTATCAACGTTGAAGTCGAGTTGGAGGCTGCGGCCTTGCTTCAACTTGAAGGTATAGGAGAGGCTCGCGACGCCTCGGTAATAGGACGGTGCATAAACCGAGTCTCCGGGGCCCACCGTGGGATCATCGATGGCGACGGCGGGGTTCGCCGGGTTAACGATGGTATCGCTGCCCCTGTAGCCAACGACCTGACCGCCGCGGTAATTGACGCCCGCGCCCACGCGCACCCCCTTGAGCGGGCCGTTTTGGAAGCGGTAATCGGTGGCGAGATTGCCGACCCAGCGACTGCTGCCGTTGGTCTCCTGTGGAACTTGGGCGGTGGTGTTGGGAATGACCGTATCGATGAGGTTGTTCCAGCCGTTCACGGCCGCTTGGACGCGCGACTGGTTGATCGTGGCGGGATTATTGAGCGCTGGATTGATGGAAGCGTCGTTGTTCGCATCGATCAGGATGCCGGCGTCGGCGAGGATCTGGCGGGAGATGGCGTCCTGTGATTTGAAATAGGCGATGATGTCGGGGTATTGGTCGCGCACCTTGGCCTTGGTGTGACCGACGTTGAGCACGGTGCGCCAAGCGCGGGTAAAGTTGGCGGTGAGCTCCAGTTCGTAGCCCTTGGTTTCCGAGGTTACGGTGGAATAAACGTTCTGCGGAAAGCGGGCGACATTGCGGGCGTTGCGACCGACGGAACTGAGGTCGCCGACCACCGGGGCGTCGGAGATCGCGTTGTAAGCGCCGTTGAACCCTGAAGGCGAAAGGACTGAGGTGCCGGCTTGATAGGAGTCGAAGGCGCCGATGCTGAGTGACATCCGGCCATTGGGCAACGTGACGCGGACGCCGTAGTCTTTGCCGCGCGAGCTCGTGGGCGGCACGAGCGTCCCATCGACTCTTTGCTGCGGCGCGGTAAGGCTGAACGTCTCGGCTACGTTGGAATAAACGCCGAGCCAGCGGGTGACGTTCACCGTGCCACCGAGCGTGAACGTGTTGATAATCGGCGAGAGCGACGGCGAATCGTAGTCGTCGCGGAAACGGTCGCCGGCGTATTGGGGCTGCGGGATGTTCGCACCGTTGACGTTGGCACGGGGGCGGACGTCGGCGATCTGCGCGGGGCCGGTGGGCACGCCGGCGGCGTTCTTCGGGGTGTATTTGAGATCGAAATAATCCTTGGGCGCGTCTTTGCGGAAGACGAGCGTGGTGCCGTCCCAGCCGGGGGCGTTGTCGCCGGGCGCGACGACGCGCTTGTCGCCAATCTCGGCGAAATCGCGGCGGAAGGCCCCGATGAGAACGAGGCGGTTTTTGAAGAGGTCGAGATTACCGGCGGCTTGGATGAATTTGTATTTCCGGAGACTGTTGCGGTTGTTGTCCTCACGACGGGTGTCGAACATCCACGTCGGCGTGACGGTCTCGGTGGCACCGGTGACGGGATTGACGAGTTTCACGGGCGCGGTGGCAGGCGTGTAGTCGCGGTTCGGCTGGTCGAGGTAGAAGCGCGTGTAGAGGCCGTATTCGCTGTATTCGAGATTATCGACCCAGCTGCGGGCGTCGGGCGTGCGGCTCTTCAGCGGGAGCAGCAACGTGAGGGCGCGGGCCTTCGTTTTCTGCTCGGTGAGACCGGCCATGCTGCTGAACTGAAATTTGCCGAAGCGCGTGTCTTTGATGTAGACCGCCTGGGCGCGGACATTCTTCAGATCGTTGATGCGGATATTCTGATACTCCATGAACTCCATGTAGGCGTGTTTGAAGTAGGGATTGGCCGCGCCGGTGCCGGGAAGCGTCGAGTCGATGTCGATGTAGATGTCCTGCCCGCCGCGGCGGGCGAGGCCGGCCTGGCCTTTGGCGTCGCCTTGGTTGATGTCGCCGGCGAGTTCGAGAAAGAGGCTGTCGCCGAGCTTGTAGTTGGCGGTGACGGCGAAGTCTTTGCCGATCTCGGTGAACGTCGGGAGCTTGTTGGTCCAGACCGTCGTGGACTCGCGGGTGGGCACGCGGAAGAACGGCGAGCCGGAAAGCGCGCGGGCGTAACGGTCGGCGGGGACGCTAAAGTTGTCGTCGATCATCGCCTGATTGTTGATCGTGAAGCTGGGGGTGCGGATCGGAACGCCGTTGATCTGATTGGTGAGCGACAGGGTGGTGCTTTGCGCGGCGCCCTTCGTGACGTAGCGGTTTTCGAAGTTAACGACATTGCCGCCGAAGGCGTCGTTTCTCACCCAACGCGGCCCGGAGCGCACGATGCCGGCGGCCGCGATCTCTGCATTGGTGGGCAATGTCGTCGGCACCGACGCGAAGGTCGTGCGGCCATCCCAAGCGGAGATGCGGTCGCGGAGCGAGGTCGTCCCGCGCAACTCGCGGCTCTCGCCGTATTCAGCCTCGGCGCGAAACGACAGGCGCGACGTGGCTTTAAACGTGGCGGCGAGGTGCGCGCCGTACCGGTCTTTCCACTCGTTGTCGCGCCACGTGTTGGCTTGGTCCCACACGACGTTAGCGCGGACCGCGAATTGCGAATTCAACGCCTGATTCACGTCGGCCGTGAAGCGGTAGCGTTCGAAGCTGCCGAGTTGCACGCGGGCGCTCTGAAAACTCTTGGTGGTGTCGGCCTGCTTGGTCACGGAGTTGACGGTGCCGCCGACGCCGCCGGCGCCGTAGAGGACGGCGTTGGGCCCGCGGCCGTAATCCACGCGGTCGAGGTTGTAGCTGTCGGCCGTGGTGATGTAGGGGAAAAAATTACGCGTCGGCAGACCGGTCGAAACGCCGCGCGTGCGCAGGCCGCCGTTGCCGACGGAGGTGCCGAAGGCGCGGTTGGTGCCATCGGCATCGACGACGGTGCTGTTGACAGACCACTGCGTGGCCTCGGCCACGTCGGTAAGATTAAAGGCTTCGAGGAATTCCGCGGTAACGACCGAGTAAGCGACGGGCGTATCTTTCAGCGCGGTGGCGATGCGGCCGCCGGCCAGCGAGCTCGCGGCGACAAAACCCACGTCTTTCTCCGCGCTCACATTGAACGGCGTCAGCGTGATGGCTTCGCCGCTGGTCTCAGGCTTGGGCGCCCGCGCGGTTTGAGCTCGAACAACCGGGGTGCACAGTACGGCGAAGGCGGATAAAACCGCGGGAATCCAAGAACGACGACACGATGGGGTAATAGCGGAGGGACGGGTATTCATAGGGTAAAGCAGCCGCCGCACGCTGAAGCGCGCGCAGGGTAAATGGGGTAAAAGTGGGGTAGCGCGGTCAGAGTTCCGACCGCGCCCGAACACCAATGCGCTCATCATCGCAGTTCAATCCGAACCTGCGCATTGCGATGAAAAAACTCACCGGGCCGATTTTCTTTTCGGGAAATTCCGATCACTTCTTCAAGAACAAATCGCTCTGCACGAGGGCGTGGATCAACGAACGCACGCCGTAGGCCTGGGGTTTGGCGGCGGCCAGAATCGCCTCGACGTGCTCGCGGTCGCTGAAGTGCACGGGTGCCCCGGTCGCGTAGACGACAAACTGGCGCGCGAGATTGCGGGCGAGCGCTTCGTCTTCCGTGCGCAGGAGATTCTTGAAATCACGCACGTCGACAAACGGCCGGCCATCGGGGAGTTCGCCGGCGGCATCGACGGGAAGCCCATAGTGATAGCCGAAGGCATGGCCGTTTTTGCCGCGGCCCACTTCCGCTTTTTTCGTTTCGTCGATCGCGCGGTAGCGGTCCCGCCACGCGCCCATGACATCGAAATTCTCGAGCGCGAAGCCGGGTGGGTCCATCTTGCGGTGACACGACGCGCAGCTGACGTGGTCGCGGTGCTTTTCGAGCTGCTGGCGAATGGTCACGGCGCCGCGGATATCGGGCTCGACGGCGGCGACGGGCGGCGGCGGGGGGATGTCGATGCCGAGAATGCGTTCAACGATCCATTTGCCGCGCAGCACCGGCGAAGTCGTCGTGCCGTTGGCCGTGATTTTCAGAACACTGGCCTGCGTCATGAAGCCGCCGCGCGGGCTGTCGGGCGGCAGCGCGACCCGGCGCATCGCGGCTCCTTTTACGCCGGTGATGCCGTAGTGGGCGGCGAGGCGTTCGTTGAGATAAGTGAAGTCGGCGGCGGCAATGGTGCGCGCGGGAAGATCGGCACGAATCATTTCCTCGAACGTGAGCTGGGTCTCCGCGACCGCCGCTTCGACCAAGGCATCGTCGAGGTAGTAATCATTGTAGAGCGTGGTCGAAGGCGTGGAGTCCTCGATCTTCCGCAGGTCGACCCAGTAATCGAGAAACGCCTCACGGAAGCGGCGCGATTTCGGGTCGCTGAGCAGACGTTCGGTCTCGGCGCGGAGCACGGCCGGTTGGCTGAGCTCGCCGCGGGCGGCCCGACCGCGCAGGGCATCGTCGGGCGGAGAATTCCACAGGAAGAGCGCGAGGCGGGTGGCCACCGCCGTGTCGTCGAGCCGGCCGGGTTGCTCGTCGAGGAAAATGAAGCCGGGCGACGCGAGCACGGCGGTGTAGGTAGCCACCATCGCCTCGCCGAAACTCAGACCGGCGGCCATACGCTCATCGAACAACGAGAGGAAACGCTGCGCATCCGCCTCGGCCACGGGACGCCGATAGGCGCGGGCCAAGAACGCGCGCAACAGGCGCTCGGCATCGGACCGGGGCGCAGCGGACACGATATCGACCCGGGATTCTTCAATCGGAATGACCCGCTGGCCCGCCTGCCGGCCGCCGTCGCGCCGTTCGCCGAGCGCGATCACGGGAATCGTAATTCCCGGCGCGTTGGGCTTCACCGTCACAAGGGGCAGATCGCCAAAAAGCAGCCGATAACCGGCAGCGGTGGCCTGATCGTAGAGCGGCCCCTCGACCTCCATCCAACGGAAAGCGACGCTGGGCACACCGTCGGGCGTCATGAGTGGATTTCGAAAATCATTCGGCCGCGACCGATAGAAACGCGACGCGTCGGGGACGAGGGTCTCGTTGGCCAGCAGCCAGACCTCGCCGACGTCGTGGGTCGTGGGCTCGGGGGTGAGATCAAACTCGCCGACCCGGCGGTTGAGCAGACCGTTGCGCGTATAAACGGTGATGGGCTCGATCGTGCGACCGGGCGAAATCCGGTCGTAGTCGGGCGTATTTGGATTGGGCGGCCGGGGCTTGCCGACTTTGTCGTCGCTGTGGGCGAAACTCTTGGTCACACCGCCGGGCGCAGCCCACATGGTGTAGCCGTTGAAACGAATCCGGTAGCGGCCGGCGACGGGGGCGCGGAAACTATCCCAACGATACGTGAAGCCGGTGACATAGTTGCTAGAAACCCAGCCGACCGCTTCGAGTTCACGGGTGGCGGAATCGGCGGCGCCGACAGTAAGCGGAGCCTCGAGCATCCGGACGGCGCGCTGCGGCTCTCGACCGAGCAGCGGATAGGTCATGCGATCGGGCGACGAGTTGAAGGGGTTCGGGGTAAACTTGCTGGTGAGGGTGCGCTGGTCGCGCGCGTAATGCCGCACGGTTGTCGTGGGCGGGCGCTCGAGCTGCACGGTGAGCGCCTGACGGATCGCGTAATCGGCGGCAGCCAAGTAGCGCGCGAGGTGGACATGGGAGACGTCGAGCGCATCGCCGACTTTATTGTAGCGGTTGGACTCGCCGTCGTCGGGGAACTGGCCGCGAATCTGGAGCCACGGCGCACCGAGCAGATCACGCAGGGCGTTTTCGTATTCGTAGCCGTTGAGCCGGCGCTGCGTGGCGCGACCCTCGCGGCCGACGAGGGCGCGATCGTGCGTGATGAGGACCTCGCGCAGCGTCGCGAGGAAGGCCGCGGTCTCGGCCGGATCGGGGCGGGCCTTTTCCTTCGGCGGCATCTCGCCGGCACCCAGGCGGTCGTGGACCTTGATCCAAGTCGCAAAGTCGGACTGCGCCGTGAGATCGAGCGTGAGCGAGGTGAGGTCGAGGCGGGCGGTCTTGTCCTCGTCGTTGTGACAGGCCGAGCAGTATTTGTCGGTGTAGTCGCGCAGCGCCGGCGGAAGGGCGGCGGAGGCAGCGGCGGAGAGAAAGATAAGGACGGCGACGAGGCCCAATGTAGGGACGCTGCTTTTCGGCGCCCGGCGTGCCCGGGCGGAACGGGTGTCGGCAAGCGACACCCCTGCAGAAAAGGCGCTCATACCAACTCGAGTCCCCGCATCGTGCCGGTGGACGAAGCGAACTTGTCGCTCTCGATGCCCATGCGCTGGAGCATGGAAACGTAGAGATTGGGCAGCGGATAATTGTTCGAGGTGCTGAACGCGTGATGTTGCCCGTGTTTGAATCCACCGCCGGCCAGCAGCGTGGGCATGTTGAAACAGGTGTGGGCGTTGGCGTCGCCGAAGTTGGAACCGTAAAGCACCATCGTGCGGTCGAGGAGCGTGTCCTCGGCTTCGCGCACGGACTTCAAATCGGAGATCAAGTTGGCCAACAGTTTCATGTGCCACTCGTCGATCGTGATGAGCTCGGAGCGTTTCTTTTCGGATTTCCCGTGGTGGGAAAGGTTGTGGTAGCCGTCGGAGATCGTCTTGTCGGGAATCTCGAGTGCCGGGGTGCTCACGCCGTCGAGCATCAGGGTAATCGCGCGGGTGGAGTCGGTCTCGATGGCGAGCCGCGCCAGGTCATACATGATTTTGACCTTCGCCATGTAGGCGGAGGGATTCGTGGGATCGACGGGCATGGGCGCCTGAACCACGGGCTTGGGCTTGGTTTCCCAACCGCGCGAGGCCTGCAGCCGGTTCTCCAGATCGCGCACGCTCGTGAAGTATTGGTCGAGTCGGTCGCGATCGCGCGCCGTCACGCCGCGTTGGAGTTCACGGGCTTGGCCGGCCACGGTGTCCAGAATACTGCGACCGTTGTCGAGTTGACGGAGCTGGGCTTTTATCTGCTCGGGAGAACCCTGGAGAAAGAGCTGCTTGAAAACCTCGGCGGCCTTGTCCTCGGGCGGGATCGCGACGCCGGTGCCGGTCCATGAGAGACTGCGCGTGCGGGTATTCACGCCGAGGGTGAGCGACGGGAAACGCGTGAGCGTGCCGATTTGCTCGGCCATGTGCTGGTCCAGGGAAACGGTGTTGCGAAACGAGCTGCTGCCGGGATGCGGCGCCGCGGTGAGAAAACAAACGTCGGCCGGGTGGCCGCCATCGACGTTGGGATGGGAAACACCACTGAACACGCTGAAGTCCTCACGGTGGGGCTGCAGGGGCTTCAAGTAGGGCGAGGCCACGTAGTCGCGACCCGTGCCGGTGGGGAAAAACTGATCGCCGAGGAGCCCGAGATTGTTGCACACGGCGAGCATCCGGCGGGGCTTGGCCCCGGGAGCCAGCGGTCCATCGGCCTTCGCGGCGCGGGCAACGCCAGAAAGCATCGACTCCAAAAACGGCAGCGAAAGCGCGATTCCCGTTCCCCGCAAAAAACGGCGACGCGAAAGCGGCAGGCGGGTGGTAACAAACGGGACGCGGGGCAAGGACGGCATAGCGGCGGGGATTTTCATGGGGCGGGGGGACGGAAAGACGGAACCACGTAAAAGAAGTTGCGACCAAAACCGGGCGCAAGCGTTGACTCACGATTTGCCCACGCTGCGAACCGGCCTGTCCGCATCGCCGCGGTCCAGACGATGATTTGCCGCCTCGCCTAGAGCCTCGCCCTGAGCCCACTTTTCCTTTCGATGACCACCATGACTCTGCGGGATCAACATGTGCTCATCACGGGCGGTTCGAGCGGTATCGGCCTCGAGCTCGCTCGACAGGCCGCCGCCGCCGGTGCCCGCGTGAGCCTCATCGCCCGCGATCCGGCGAAACTCGCACTCGCCCGCGCGGCCGTCGGCGGAATGACCTTTTCGGCCGTGGCCGACGTCGCCGTCGAAGCCCACGTGACCGAGGCGATCCGCGCGGCGGAACAGACCCACGGCCCGGTCGACGTGCTGATCGCCTCGGCCGGCATCGCCGAGCCGGGCTACTTTTCCGACCTGCCCACCGCAGCGTTTGAACGCGCGATGGCGGTGAATTATTTCGGCACGCTTTACGCGTTGCAGGCCGTCGTGCCCGCGATGCGCCAACGCGGGCGCGGCGCCGTGGTGCTCGTCTCATCGGGCGCGGGTCTGCACGGATTCTTCGGTTACACCGCGTATGGGCCGTCGAAATTCGCGCTGCGCGGGCTGGCCGAGTCGTTGCGCGCCGAGCTGAACGGCACGGGCGTCCACGTCATGATCGTCTACCCGCCCGATACCGATACCCCCCAACTCGCCGCCGAGAATCGCACCAAGCCCCCCGAGACCAAGGCCATCACGGCCGGCGGCGGACTTTGGACGGCAGAGGCGATCGCACGTGCGACGATGGCGGGTCTCGCCAAGAGACGATTCGCGCTGACTCCCGGTGCGCCGCTGACGGCGCTTTATTGGCTGAGCAGTCTCCTCGCGCCGCTGCTTTTTTGGCACTTCGACCGCCTCGCCCGTAAAGCCCGAGGCCGGACCGGCAAAGACTGATGCAGGCCCCGCCATCGCCGACGTTTTAGGGTCGCGAGGTCAAAGCGTAGTCGCCTGGGTCCACTCAAAAAACAGGAAATCAAGCGGGGGATTCGGCCGATTGATAGCGGTATCGGGCTGCGCCCACTCACCACCACGGCGCGCCCGGAGAGGCTCATGCCTTCCGATCGCTCTGGAATCATCTCCGCCTTGTTCGCGGCGGAATCGCCACCGCACTCCCGCGCGATCGGTCGCAGGCAAACGAAATTGAACCGCGACGACCATGATGCCGCCGATGCACGAAGGCTCTGCGAAGTCGATCCCGCCGCGCTGGGCGCCGACCAATACCGCCCGGCATCGGAACAGGCTGCGCAAGTTTTCTCCCACGCCCGCTTTGCCCGGGAATTCACCCGCGACGGCGTGAGCCCGATCGCGAACCCGACTTTGCTCCGGAGTTTCAAGCCAACGACGACTAGCCGTTGGGATTTGGTTTTGGCGGACGTGCGCCGAGAAAGGCAAAGCCGGATCATAGCCAGCCGATCCCAGCGACAAACGGCGCTTCGTCCGCTCGTTCCGCACCGAGGCCGAGGCATCGGGCGGATCGAACGATCCTTATACTGCCTAGCAACTCACGTTTTTTCCTTCGCTGCCGAAGTGCTTCATCCGCTCCTCGGCGGTCGTCTTGGTGATACCGGCGGGAGCATAGTGGAATTGCAGCGCGCGGCGGCGATTGGCCGACGCATTGTGCGGTGTGCCGTGCGGGAGCAGTCCGTCGAAAAACAGCATTCCACCGGGCGGCAACGGCGCGGCGACCGACCGGGTGCCGAGGATGACGTTGTCGCAAATCTGCCAATCGCGCCGCTGGAAATGCACGATCGGACCTTCGCGGTGGCGCCCCGGCAACAGCTGCATACAGCCGTTCTCGATCGTCGCGGCGTCGAGTGCGATCCACGTGCCGACCACCGGCGTGCCGAGCGGATAATCGAAATACGCGTGATCCTGGTGCCAAGGTTTCTCCCGGCCGAGCCGCGGCGGCTTTACAAGGCACATGTCCTGGAACATCTCGGGCTCGCGGTCGCCCATCAGTTTCCGCACGGCCGCGAGGACCTTCGCGTGGTGCGAAATCGCTTTAAGCCGGGCTTCGTGGTTCACGAAAAACCAGACTTTGCGTACCGCGTCCTGCCGTTGCTCCACGCTGAGCGTGGGCAAGATCGCCTTGGCTCCCGCCTCAAAGGTAATGCCGTTAAACGACGGCACTTTGCCCATGATCAGATCGACCACGCCGGCCAGCGCCGAGGCCACCTCGGCCGGCGTGAACGCCTCGCGCACCACAAGATAGCCGTGCTCCCGGTAGAACGCGATTTCGCTCGGACCGATGTCGTCCAGCGTGGCCACCGAGTGGGCGGTACCGGCCTCGGGTTGGTAAAGCTCGGGCGCGTGTAATTCGGCACCGTGGTCAAATTCGGCGGCGGGCAGGGCGGGAGCGGCAGTGGACATGGTGATAGTGTGCAGGGGTTGAAGATAAACTTATCCGTGTTCAATCTAACCGCTTTAAATCGTATTCGCCATGAAGCCGTCCGCCATCTTTTTGTAGTTATCCGCTTTTGCTCCATGGCTGCTCCCCCACCCGCCTACCGCGTTCTGCTCTCCGCCCATTGTAACCGGGTTCGCTGCGAAGCCGACTGGCACCTCGGCCCGGATTGGGCCCCGCGCCTGCGCGACTACGATCTTTGGTTCGTGAGCGCCGGTCGCGGGCGCATGCTCACGTCCGACGGTGAAGTCGCCCTTGCCCCCGGAGTATGCCTGTGGATGCGTCCCGGCCGGCGCTACGAAGCCACCCACGACCCTGCCGCCCCGTTGGTCGTGAACTTCTTTCACTTCACTCTGGCCGAGCCCCCCCGCCGCTTCACCCCGCCCGCCGAAGTTCTCCGCACGGCACACCCCGATTTCGTCGAAGCCATGATGCGCCGCATCCTGACGTTGCGCGCCAAATCCATCCCGGCCGCCCACGCCTCCGCCGACGCCCTCTTTGGCGCTCTCCTCGGCGAACTGGTCCGCGAAACCGCCGCCCGCAACGCCGACCGGCCCACCCCCGGCCTCGACCAACACCACCGCGAAATCATCCAACGTCTCGTCGCCGAAATCCGCGAAAAACCCGGCGCCGCCCGCACCGTCGCGGCCCTCGCCAAAACCGCCGGCTACAGCGTGGATCACTTTTCGCGCACCTTCGAAAAAGTCACCGGCCAACGCCCGCAGGAGCTCATCATCGCCGCCCGCCTCGCCCGCGCTCGCCAACTCTTGGCCGAAACGGGGCTCACGATCAGCCAGATCGCCGAAACCCTCGGTTTCCGCGACGTGTTTTTCTTCTCCCGCCAGTTCACCCAACGCACCGGACAAACCCCCTCGGCCTACCGCGCCGCGCTGTCACCCTAGAAATTCGCCGCCATCACCCGGCGCAAGACCGGCCGCACCCGGCGCGCGAGTCTCGCGTTGGCATACCCCATCCACGCCACCGGCGTCGCCGTATCCAACGGATAGTTGAGCGCCCCGCCCTCCGGCGCCTCGATCACACAACCGGCCTCACGGGCGATCAACGCCGTGCAGATATCGTAGGGATGACAGCACAGCGTCGCCGCCGAGAATCCGAGCTTCGCATACGCCAGCGGCCGCAAATCCCCGAGCATCCGGTCGTGTCCCACAATCAGTTCATGCAACTGCCCGCCCGTGGAAATGTATTGGTCGTCAAAGACCAGTTGCCCGCCGTTTTTCCCATGCACGCCGAGCTCTTGCCAAAGCTGTTCCTCCACCGCGCCGAGCAGACCTTTGCCCTCGGGAAAAAAACGCGCCAGCGAGGCAAATCCGTGCTCAAAATTCTCCGCCGGCGAGGGTCGCACTCTGATTTTTTTCCGTCCGCCGTCGCGCACGTCCACCCCTTCCGCGATCACGCCGCCGCCACGCACCGCACTCAACTGATCGGCCCGCCATTGCTTGCTCGTCGGCAGCTCCGTCATCGCCGCCACCACGATATCGCCGAGCGTGTTCTTGGCGCCGCGCTGCACTGCCAACCCGGCGAGACTCCACGCCGAGCGTTTGTCATACATGTAGCTCCGCGTGCCATCGATCGGATCGAGGATACACTTGAACCGGGTCCGCGCCACCGGCGTCCCGCGAGGGAACGTCGCCGGCTCGCCGTCTTCGAGCCCTTCCATCACCAATTCCACCGGCCAAGCCCGCGGCCAGTGCGCCTCGAACCACGCCATAATCGCCGCCTCGCTCAAACGGTCCACGTGATAGATCGTGTCCGCCGCCGTGACCGCCGCCACTTTGGCAAAGGTCGCCGCTTGTCGGATCTGCGCCGCCACCAGCGTATCGCGAATCGAATCCTGCAACGCGCACAACAGCCGGCGCGCCCGGTTCATTTCCACTGCGGTCATCGGAGCATTTTTCATCGTGAAAATGTCAGAGCAACGTCGCCCCGTCTCCGGTCTGCGTGTGCAACACATCCGGCGCCGCGCCGAATCTCGCCCGATACGCCGCCACGACCGCCTGCGCCTGCGCCTCGCCAAACGCCCCGTTCGTCATCGCCATCACCGCGCCGCCAAAACCTCCGCCCGTGAGCCGCGCGCCGAAGACGTGCTCCGTCGCCGTCAGCACATCGACCAGAAAATCGAGCTCCGCCGTGCTGTTCTCAAAAAGAAACTGCGAACTGCGATGCGACGCCGTCAGCAACCGTCCCACCGCCGCCAGATCGCCCCGGGCCAGCGCCGACCGGGATTCCGCCACCCGCGCGATCTCATCGACGATGTGCTTCGCGCGCTTGAACGCTTCGGGCGTGAGCCGCGCCTGGTCGCGCTCCACCGCCGCCGCGTCCGTTTCCACGAGCAAGCCGACGCCGAGCGCCTGCGCCGCCGCCATGCACTCGCGGTGACGCTCCGCATAAAGCCCGTCCACCAACGCGTGCTTGGTATGCGTGTTGAAAATCCAAAAATGCGCGTCCGCCGGCAGCGGCACCGTTTCAAAAACCGGTCCGCGGCAATCGATCCAAACGAGGCGGTTTTTTTGGCCAAACCCGGAGACGCCTTGATCAAGAATGCCGCACGGCACGCCCACGAAGTTGTTCTCCGCGTGCTTGCCGATCTTCACCACGATCTCCCGCGGCGGCCGCTCTCCGGCCATCTCCAGAAACGCCAACGCCGACGCCAACTCGATCGCCGCACTGCTGCTCAAACCCGCGCCCGCCGGCAGATTCGACATCGCTAAAAAATCAAAACCCGCAGGCGCCTTCGCGCCGAATCCCGGCATCGCCGCCAAAACCCCGAGCGGATAATTCACCCAACTCGTCGCGCCCGCTCGTTTGGCCATGTCCTCCGCGCGCACTTCCACCGGCGCACCGCATTGGTCGCTGGCAAACTGTCTCCGCCCATCGGCCCGCCCGGCGATCGCCACCCACACTCCGCGATCCAGCGCCGCCCCGAGCACCGTGCCGCCGTTATAATCGGTGTGATTCCCGATGAATTCGATCCGACCCGGCGCGTAGGCCACAATCTCGGGCGACCGTCCATAGACGTGGTGAAATTTTTCGGCGATCAGTGATTTCATGCGCGTTCGGTCGGTTCAAACAACCCTCCCAGGCGCACGCGTCGAGCTGGAATCACGCCCGCCCGCGCCGGAAATCCCGTTCACGAGTTTTCCGGCGGCTGCCTCGCCGGGAAATCCGCCGGCACTTCCCCCGCGCTCCCTTTCACCAGCAAACGCAGCAGATGCTCGAGCATTTCCTCCCGCGGCCGGCCGCGCTCGGTCGCCAGCTGGTCGGCACGTTTGAGCAACTGCGCCGCCATCACGGACGCCTGCCCGGGCGGCGCGCCCAATCGGGTGCAGAGTTGCGCGAGTTGCTCCTGCTCGTTCATGGCTCCACTTGGATCACCGCCGGGCCCGCCACCTCAAGCGCCAGCGGGAGATCCCGCTGCCAATTGACCAGCGACAGCATCGCCATCCCGACAAACCCGGTTTCGCCGCCGACTCCGGAACGCAGCTCACCGACCTGCTTCGAATTCTGCCAAAGCGCGGCGGGCACGGCCGGCACCTGCCCGGGCCCGCGCACCCGCACCAGCCTCCGCCGCACCTGTCCCATCGCTTTCAATCGCGCCATCACTTCCTGGCCCAAATAACACCCTTTGGTGTAGGAAATCGCCACCTCTCCGAGCCCGCCTTCACTGGGCAAATCACCCGGCCCGAGATCGACCGGCACCGCCGGAATGCCCGCGCCGATCCGTCGCCGCGCCAATTCGTCCGCCCCGATCTCGGTCTCGGTCGACAACTTGGCGCGCACCTCGGCTTGGGTGCTCACGGGAAATACCCACTCCCAATTCTCCCCGAGCACGCGCCGCCCCGGGAAAATCCGCCCCACGTGCGCGTTCGCGGTCAGCCACTCGCCAGCGCCGTCGCCCATCACCGAAATCCCCATCCATTCGGAGGTGAAATCCTCCATCACTACGTCATCGGCGATGATGTAGTCTTCTAAGCGCCGCATGATGCCTGCCGCCGGGCAAAAATAGCTAGCCAACCATCGCTCACCCTCAACCGCCCCGGCCAATACAAAACTATCACCCAAAACCTTCCCTTTCTGGTTGAGCCACAAGCCGTAAACACTCCTCCCCGCCGCCAAACCACGCAGCTCATTGGTGAACTGACCTTGCAAGAAAGTTGCAGCATCCTCCCCGCCCACCCGCACCCAGGCCCCTATTTTCCAGACGGAATACTCCAACGCTCGTGAATTTCGCATATAATTCATCCTGCTGATTTTTAGTCGCTTAGCAATTTTTGTGATAGATTTTGATAACTTTGAGTTGACGAACTCTGATGATAATCTACTTATCAGTTTGTTCAATTTCATACTTCTCCCCGCTTAGCGGGGAGTTTTGGGGTAACTAAGAAAGCAAAGGCCGGCCACATAGGGGTATGTGGCCGGCCACTTTTTTGCCCAAATTCCAAGGTTTTCTTTGTCACCCAACCCGGACTTGCACCGATTCGCTTCCGCCGACCAAGCTATCCTCTCATGCACCGCACCTCGGACCTCAACGTCGTCGAAACCCGCACCTTGCCCTCGCCTACCGCGCTGCTGGCCGAATTGCCCAAAACCACGGCTCAGGCCGCGTTTGTAGCGCATAGCCGCGAGGACATCCGGCGGATCATCTTCACGGACGACCGCCGCTTTCTCCTGCTTATCGGCCCTTGTTCGATCCACGACGTGGACGCCGGCCGCGACTACGCCCGACGCCTCGCCGCGCTTGCCCGGGAGGTCTCCGATCGCGTGGTGGTCGTGATGCGCGTTTATTTCGAGAAACCCCGC
>SXGQ01244279.1_pt1 | contig 42309 bp, 32 predicted proteins | sample 3178371 | NCBI WGS metagenome assembly SXGQ01 (sample SAMN11356859, study PRJNA531348) | freshwater metagenome | isolation source: freshwater sample F1-20 | place: China: Fuxian Lake, Yuxi | collected 2017-12-25
AAAGCTGAAACCTCCAACTATGGCCGTAAGTACCCTCAAGCGCAAAGCCGCCAAGAACAAAATCAAATCCACCTTGAGAAATCAGAAGCTCAAGGGAACCACCCTAGGTTCTTACAGCAACCCCAACCGTGTTGCGAGGGTGTCCCTCTCGGATTCCATCTCAACAGAAGGGGCCGGATCTTAGCCCTGAGGTCAGACTCCTTCACCTATTCTTGGGGTTAGTCTCAATTTATTTACCCTTGTCCACAAGTTTTTGACTTAAACTTGTAAGACCCCCATATTAAAGACCTTGGTGATGGGGGCATGGTTAGCCGCTTCTATTCCCATCGAAATCACTTGTCGGGTCTTGACTGGATCGATAATTCCATCTACCCATAGACGTGCCGCCGCGTATTGCGGATGGGTTTGGGCTTTGTACTTGGCCTGAATCTCCTTCAAGAGGCCTTGTTCGGTTTCAGGATTCAAGCTTGTTCCTGAGGCTTTGGCCGCAGAAGTTTGAATCTGTAGAAGAACCTTGGATGCCTGTTCACCGCCCATAACCGCAATTTCTGCGGAAGGCCATGCTACGATTAAGCGAGGATCGAAGGCTTTGCCGCACATGGCGTAATTGCCCGCACCGTAACTATGGCCGGTAATGATGGTGAATTTGGGGACCACGGAATTCGCTACAGCATTCACCATTTTGGCTCCATCCTTGATGATGCCCCCATGCTCGGACCGAGAACCCACCATAAACCCGGTGACATCTTGCAGAAAAACCAAAGGGATGCGCCGCTGATTGCAATTGGCAATAAAGCGTGTCGCCTTGTCGGCAGAATCCGAATAAATTACCCCCCCAAATTGCATTTCGCCTTTGGCATTTTTGACGACTTTGCGCTGGTTCGCTACGATGCCTATGGCCCATCCATCGATTCGAGCATAGACACAACTTATACTTTGACCATAGAGCTCTTTGTAGGGAACCATGGAACCCTTATCCACCAAGCATTCCAATAATGGCAACACATCATAGGGCTTCGCGTTACCTGCGGGGAACACATCGAACAAATCACTTGCAGGCCTTGAGGACTCAATAGGCGTAACCCTATCAAAACCTGCGCATTGCGGCGCTGCCAACTGGCTCACCAATTGACGAATTCGATCTAAACATGCCGCATCATTGGGCATTTTGTGATCCGTCACCCCACTTATCTGACAATGGGTCGTTGCACCTCCCAATCTTTCGTTATCAACTTCTTCCCCTATAGCTGCTTTGACAAGGTATGAGCCAGCAAGGAAAATACTACCGCTTCCTTCGACAATCAAGGCTTCATCGGACATGATAGGCAAATAGGCGCCGCCTGCTACGCAAGATCCCATGATCGCTGCAATCTGTACTATTCCCATGGAAGACATGCGCGCATTGTTACGAAAAATTCTCCCGAAATGCTCTTTGTCTGCAAAGATCTCGTTTTGCATAGGCAAGTAAATCCCCGCGCTGTCCACGAGGTAGATAATCGGCAAGCGATTTTCCATCGCTATTTCTTGGGCTCTCAAATTCTTCTTTCCGGTAATAGGGAACCAAGCACCGGCTTTGACAGTGGCATCGTTGGCCACCGCCACCACCAAACGCCCATGTATATAGCCCAAAACCACCACCACCCCTCCTGACGGGCATCCACCTTCTTCCTCGTACATGTCTAAACCGGCCAAGGCTCCTATTTCAAGATGATCCGTACCGGGGTCTAACAGCACAGCGATGCGTTCTCTGGCGGACATTTTGCCTTTTTCTTGGAGCCTCGCCTTGGCCTTGGCCCCTCCGCCTTTCGCTATTTTCTCCTCCGATTCCCGGAGTTGTTGCAATAGATGGTCAAAGTAGGCTTTGCTTTCGGTGGACATATGATTTGTTTTGGGGTTAGGCGTTTGCCTTAATGAACCTCAAATTTAGACTAGAACCCCTGTTCTACCCTTCTCCTTCTTAACTGGTCCAATACCCTAGATAAAGCAAATAGGGCATGGAATAAGCTATCTTTGCCGCGAGGGTAAGTCTTGTACGACCAGCTCCTGCTTAATCCCCCAGGGTAGGAATACAGCAAGGGTAGGTGGTTGTAGCGGTGCGATGCAAGTAGCTTACCCTTTTTTTTAATTTAAATTTATGGAATTCTTTATTGATACCGCCAATTTGGATCAAATCACACAGGCCCGTTCCTTAGGAATCTTGGATGGGGTGACTACCAATCCCTCCCTAATGGCCAAAGAAGGCATCAAGGGCGATGCTGCTGTGATGGAGCATTACCGCAACATTTGTCAAATTGTAGGGCAAAATGTTAGTGCAGAGGTAATTGCTACAGACTACGAAGGCATGCTAAGAGAAGGACTAGCTTTGGCCGCCTTGCACCCCGCCATTGTCGTCAAGGTCCCCATGACTCGTGACGGTGTCCGCGCGCTTACCACCTTCAGCCGAGAAGGTATTCGCACCAATTGTACTTTGATTTTCAGTGCAGGGCAAGCTTTGCTCGCCGCCAAAGCTGGTGCAACGTATTTGTCTCCTTTCATTGGAAGATTGGACGATATTAATTCAGCGGGTATAGAACTCATTTCTCAAATCGTTCAGATCTACCGAGTTCAAGGTTATACCACCAAAATTCTTGCCGCCTCCATTCGCAGCAGCCTGCATATAGTGCAATGTGCTGAAGCCGGGGCTGATGTCGTCACATGCCCTTTATCCGCTATTGAAGGCCTACTCCACCATCCCCTCACGAACCAAGGATTAGCCCAATTTCTTGCGGATCATGCCCGCATCAATGCGGACTCCTGAGCCAACGCTATCAACTCCCCCACAAAGGGTTCCCAGCTGTACGATTCACTTAATCGTTGCATGGCCACGCGGTATGCATTGCGGTCCGTTGCCGTACAAAATCGCTGCAAAGCCCCTGCAAGGGAAACTTCGTTGGGATCGCTTAGTTCCCCAGCTCCAGACCCTTGCAAAACCTCGGCCAATCCCCCTACTTTAGTCACCACCAAAGGCAAGCCAAAATGCAGGGCAGCCTGGGTAACTCCGCTTTGAGTTGCATGCCGATAAGGTAGTACCAAAGCTTCAGCCAATGAAAAATAAGCAGCAACTTGTTCATCTGGAATAAAATGCGTCCGCAATACCACGCGATCTGCTAAACCAAGTTCTTGAATCAGGTGGAGGTAGGGCTGTGGATTTTCATAAAATTCTCCCGCAATCACCAACTTCCACCCTTGACCCTCAGAGCCTGACCAAAAAGGAAAATCTTGGGAAACTAAGGATCTTAACAACAAATCTAACCCCTTGTAGGATCGAATAAGCCCGAAGAACAAGAGGTAGCGCATACCGGGGTCTAGTTGAAGACGCCTGCAGGCTTCTTCACGATCCAACCTCGGACCAAAATGATCATAGACCGGATGCTTGAGGACCTTGCGAAGGCCATGATAGCCAAAAGCAGCTGCCTGTTCTCCAACCGATTCCGACAAGGTCACTAGGCCATCTGTAGCACCTAAGACCCAACGGTTAAGAGGACCCGTTAATGGAAAGGACTCATGGGGCAATAAATTATCTGCTAACAAGATTCGGGGAGCATTGCAACCCATGCGGGGCAGAAGGCGCATGACCGAACCCAAGGATGTGGCCAACCACGGTGTCCAATAACGTACCAGAACAAAATCGGGTTTCCAACCTGCTATTAGGTGCGCGCTCTGCCACCAAGTCCACGGTGCCATGGTATTCAGAATTCTTTTGGAGTACAATCCCTGCGGAGCAGGATCTGAACTGTATTGGCTGGTACCAGGAAATAACCAAGATGGATACTGGAGGGTATAATTTAAAACCTTGACCTCATGACCTTGGTCTTGCCATTCCTTGATAAGCCGTTGATTAAAGCTTGTCATCCCGCCAGGCCGGTACGGCCATACGGGCCCTACCACCACAATGTTTTGGGGGAGCACGATCAATCCAAGACTTCTTTGAGCAAATAGCGATTTCGGTCTTGTCCGTTACGTGAAACCAATTCCGCTAAAAAGCCTGTACAGAATAACAAGACCCCTAACAAAGCAAGGGTCAAGGATAAATAAAACAACGGTTGATCCGTCACATCCCGATGAGGTAAACCCTTGGCGATCAAAAGCAATTTACGCCCAATCACCCAAGCTGTGGAACTGGCACCCAATCCAAAGGCTAAACTCCCCATGGTACCAAAAAAATGCATAGGTCGCCGACTAAACTTGGACATGAAATAAATCGACAAGAGATCCAGAAATCCATTCACGAAGCGATCCAAGCCGAATTTAGTATGACCGTACTTTCGGGGCCGATGCTGAACCACCTGCTCCTCAATACGCCGAAAGCCAGCCCAACGCGCAATCACTGGAATATACCGGTGCATTTCCCCATAAACTTCTATACTCCTTACAACTTCCAATCGGTATGCCTTAAGGCCGCAATTGAAATCGTGCAAATTCTTCACTCCAGATATTGCTCTAGTTGCTGCATTAAATAATTTGGTAGGAAGCGTTTTAGTCAAAGGATCATAGCGCTTCTTCTTCCATCCAGAAAGTAGATCCAAACGCTCCTCAATCATTCGACGATACATACCAGGTATTTCATCCGGTGAATCCTGTAAATCCGCATCCATCGTGAAAACGATATCGCCGCTGACACGTTCAAAACCGACTTGCAAGGCAGCCGACTTACCGTAATTACGCTGAAAGCGAATACCCTTAACTGCTGGAATGGTCATACGCAAATTTTCGATCATGGGCCAGCTTTCATCCGTGCTGCCATCATCAATGAACCAAATCTCATACGAAAAACCCTCACGATTCATCACTGCATCAATCCACTCGGTTAATTCTGGCAAAGAATCTGCCTCATTCAGCAACGGAATAACTATGGAAATATTCATGTCTCAAAAGGGTTATCAGGTTTGCGACGAACAAAAATTCCAACCACTAATCCAAACAACAAATTCATCACCACCGACAACAGTGCCGAAGTGGCCAAAGCGCGAAAATCTTGTCTGAAATCTCTCTTTATAAAGGCTTCCATAGCTTTGTCGGCAGCTGCGTCATCCATACCGAAGGTATCCAATGAGGCCTGCATTTTGTCGATCATTATTTCTTTGACCAGAACATGCAGGTTGATATCAATCACATTGTAAAGAATACCGATAAAGATAATACCAAGCAGCGAACCTATCAATCCCGTACAAGCTGCGGTCACCACCGCTCTTCCATAATCATACGAGCCACCTTGGCTAAGCCTATCCTCCAAACAAGCCATAATCATCGCCGCAAATACCATAACAATGGAAAAAAAAGAATTCCAACCGGAAACCATCCACGTCAGGTCTATCATGTAGGCCATCAAGAGGGAAGCTATACTCACCATTCCCAACAATAAGCCAAAACGGAAGATTATGGAAATGTTCATGGGTTATGTATTTGTAATAAATCCAAAGGTCCGATGCTATACATTATTTGCGAAAATAAATACCAACCCATAATCCGGCGACAAGGTGCCAAAGAAAACGCAAAAAGCTAATCCTCAGAGTCAAGGACCAGGGACTCTGGTCTTGAATTTCACTGCGTAGTTTATCCAAGGTACCTGCACTATAATTGGTTTTCAGAATACCTGTCGCTTGTTCCAGATTCTTGAATTGATCCGCGATGTATGATTGCCAAAAACCCGGAACCACGGAGCAAACCGTCCATGCCACCAATCCAAAAGAAATAGCTGAAACCAATCCGACACCACCACTGAACAGGAGGCCGTAGGTTACCTTGAGATCACCCGCAAAGACCTGTTTGCGCAAAACATTCATTCCTACAATCAACCAACCCAAGGTCACAACCCCAAGCAAGATTCGAAACTGACCCAGTGGATGAACCGGAGTCCACGCATAGATAACGGCCGAAAATGCAGTTGCCGTAAGGGTGTTCATTAACCCAATACGCAAGATTAACCTGTTCATTGACAAAGGCTGGCGATGGTTTGAGAAGAATCCGAGGAGGATGAATCACCTTGGCCATCATGACCGTCATAGTATGCCTGAACACAACATAGCATCGGTAACACATCGCTTAAATCATCCGGGAATTTCCACAAAATTTCAAGAAATTCTTGCGCTGAAGGATCTTGGCGCAGAAAACAGAATAAGCTGGTGAAAATAGGTTCCACCGCAGACTCCACAGCCAGCAACCTGCACTCTGTAATCATTTCGTACAATGGTGCACCCACTAAATCCCGTGATTCAAGGACTTCTTCGTAGGCAAGTAAATTATCTTGATCTTCGAGATCCGGGCTGATGACAAAGGATTCTATAAAGTCTTCCATTTCAGGATGAACTGAATCCTCAAGACACTCATCCAGGTAATGCACGAATTGGAGCATGTCTGTTCCTTTGCCCATGCATGTATCCTCAAAAGCATCCCATGCTTGATCATCGCCCACACTTTCTAAATCCTCCGCAGAAAACGAATAAAGGATCAACAAATCAACCAAAAAATCTTTGGTACTCCCTCTCAGGAAATCCCTTCGATCTGAATCTTCCAACCATTGTTCCAATTGACGTAAAGAGACTGTAGCTGCTTGAGCTCCAATTACTTCCCTGTCTCCAAACAAAAGTGGTATCAGTTCGTCCTGCAATTTATACCAATCTCGGAGATCCATGGCCTGCATCGCTTGCCTCAAGGATAATCCCTGCGCTTTGGCCCATGATAGTCGATTCCCCAACAACAATCCGCCCAAAGCGTTTTGCAATCGATGGCGAGGAGCAAGTTCTTGGCTCATTGAATCAAACAAGCTCTTGGAGTTTTGTGGAAACCCATTCGCCTTCTTTGCCTGCAACAGCAAGAATCACTGCTGCAAATACGCGGTCTCTGTACGCTTGGGCAATACCTTTGGAATGGGAAATATTCGACGACAAATCCTCAAGAGCCGAGTTTCGTGTTTTGGCACGTTTGGTAGGCCCAAGGTTTAAGGTCGGATCAAAGATGACCCATCCGTTGGCCCTACCGTTTTGCCAATCGTGATCAACGGAGTCGCTAATCCCTAGAACTTCCTCGGGCCCTCGGGTAAAAGCATGTACCACCCTAGACACCCACATGGACCTAGAGCGTGCGGGCAAACTTAAGCCGGCTTCCAAGGCGGCGGAAAAAGCATATTGAATGCCCGCCTGCCCAAATTCGGCATTGGTAAATTCATTGTCCTTAGCCTCGTAATCTCCAGGTTGATGGTCCGAACAAATATTTGTTATGGTGCCATCGAGAATTCCTTGAACGAGAGCAAGGCGATCATCTTCAGACCGCAACGGCGGGAAGACTTTGAACTCACTTCGAAACCCAGATAGGTCTTCTACTGTTGAGAGCAAATGATGAGCAGCAACCCCGCAGGTCACGGACCAACCCTTATGTTTGGCTAACCGAATTCGTTCCAGGGAACCCGCACAAGAAACCTTGGACCAATGAAGATGAGAACGCAAGAGTGGTGCTTGGGGACCCAGGTAGTCCAACAAGGCTAAGTCCCTGTCCAAACACAAGGTTTCCGCAACGGAAGGGATACCACGCAGCCCCCATTGAAGAGAGAAGGCGGATTCATGCATTTGACCGCCTTGGCTCATTCCCTTGTCATGCGGAACCCACATCAAGGGCAATCCAGTCATTGAACCGTATTGAAGGATTCGCAACATGGAATGCGAAGAATTTACAGGAGCATTGGCATTTGAAAAAGCCGATGCGCCATGAGCCTTCAGATCCATCATATCGGAGAGTTCTTGTCCGGCCAAATCTTCGGTCAACGCAGCTGCGATTCTAATTTCAATAGGTAAACCAACAGAAGCAGCTCTCAAAGAAGCAATTTCACCTCCAGACTGCAAGACCGGCAAGGTGTCCGGCTGCAGCAAGACTCGGGTAAAGCCACCTGCCATAGCGGCCCTCGACCCCGATTGCAATGTTTCGCGGTTTTCATAGCCTGGGGTACCAAAATGAGCGTACAAATCCGTAAATCCTCGCGACAAGTGAAGGTCCTCGGAAACCACTTCCAACGCACCGCGAACCTTGAGATTATGACCAGCTTGGGTTAAAACACCATCCTCCATTAAAAGATCCAAAGGAGTAGTTTCCGCCTGGTCTTTTCCCAGACTTTTCGGCAATTTGCCGTGCAATTTGGCTTGGCGAAGGAGAATTTTCATGCTTTGCGTTGCCAAAGCAACACTGCTTCCAAAGCCAAAAATACCAAGCAAGCCGCCAAGAACAACCTCTTCACACCATCCCCTGCGAGGAAACCCTTTTGAAATCCGTGTTGAAGGTCTGGTTCATCGCCCGAAGAGAGCCCGAAATTTGGATCAATCGCCAGAAGTTCCTTATTGCTCATAGGCACAATATCCGACTCTTTTGGGTCCATATTGATCGCTAAATAGGTATTCGTTTTCTCGCCTTCTTGGCGAATAAGACCATAGAAACCAGGTTTAAGTTCGGCATTGTACAAGCGAATCCATGCTCTTCCGTTCAAAACCCTAACCTCAGGACGGATCGTCGCCAGCATTTTTTCATCACTTTCCCCGAAACTTGAAGATTCATCAGCTTTTGACACTGCCAATCCCTGGTCATCCAAGTCCTTTGCTTGCAGGATCCAATCCAAGGAACCAGCATCCGTTGTAAACAGTGGTACCGACCAAGAGGCACTGCCTCCCAAGGAACCTGTCAAATTTGCGGAACGCACAGACCCTAATGCGGCACGGTAGAAAACCGGCAAAAACAAATCGTGCCGAACCCATTCCGTATAACGCTCTTCCGCAGGGACCGCCAAAGCATAAACAAATCCTTGCCCGAATGCCAAACGCTTCAAAATAGCTTCACCGCTTTCCAATTTTAGTAAAACCTCATCTCCCGCTTGCAGGGTCAATGGAAAATAACCTTCTACCGAAGGCATAGCCGCGGCATCAGGTTTTCGAGCGAGTACATTGCCCAAAAAATCAGTCCCCAAATCAAGGTTGGCCATTTGCACCTTGGCCTTTCGCCATGGACCAGATTGTAGGCTGTGTCCAAATACTTGGGCTAATTTGCTCAGCGATTCACCGGATTCTTCATCCACGGGCAAAAGGAGCAGGTGGCCACCGCCATCGCGTACCCAGGCTGCGAGAGCAGCTGCATGCCCAGCTTGCAATGGCTCTGAAATTTCAAGTAACACCAAAGAAAAAGAGTCCAAATTTACCTTGGCCCAATCCTGAAGGCTGCTGTATTGGACCTCAAACAACGTATCGGTGGCCCATACCGAACGAAGAAAAGGATTGTGCCTTGCGCCTGATCCGTGCAAAACCGATACGGTATTTTGGACGATACTAGAGAAAAAATAACGATTATCGTATGCGAAATAAGGATCATTAATCTGCAGCTCCACCAAACCAAGAGCCTCCTTGGGAACCACAAAATCCAAGGTATCCAGTCGAAGAAATGAGTTAGACTTTACTGATTCTGGCGCCTGCAAGGTGGCCAAGGATTTGCGTTGACCTGCCATGAGCAGTTCAACTGTTATGTTCAATCCTTGCGGCCACTCTCCGTAGGTTCTGGTTCTAACTACAATGCGGTTGCGGGTACCCGCCCTAAAAAACGGCTCCACCAACCAAGCCGAATCAATAGCGGCATTGAAAGCGGTCATTGGCCGACATGGAACCAAATTCACGGGAGTAAGCGAACGGCTCTTAGACATCAGTTTGGAACGCGAACGCCAATAGCTCCCCTCCATAGATCCTTTCTTGAAATCCGAAAAAAGCCAAATGGAAACTCCATTCTCAGACCATAACCCTTCTTGCTCCAGCCTGCGATCCATTTGCATGGCCACCGATGAAAGGTTTTTGTTTTGGTTGGTTACCTGAATTTGATCCAATAAATCCTCAGCTAAATCCTTATTGAGCCAGCCACCGTGCAAAGGCCTACTCTGGTTGGACATCAGCACAAAGCGAGTATCGGCCTTGGCGTTTTGAATCAAACGACGAGCCGATGATTTGGCCTGCTCAATCAATGGCCCGCTAGCCCCTTCCATGGCCATACCCCGGCTATTGTCAATATAGACCATGCAACGTAATCCAGCGCCATTAAGGGAATCCGTGCTATTGTACGAGGGTACAGGCCCCGCCAATGCCAATACAACCGTCAAAACAGCTAAAATTCTGGTGAAAAGCAACAAATACCGAAATAATCGCTCGCGGCGTTGGACAGGTATTTGTTGTTGCAACAACCAATCTAGCCTGGTGAAATACGCCTTTCGACGTAACCGAAACCCAAAAAAATGGATATACACAGGCACGGCCAACAGGGCCAATCCCCACAAGGCCATAGGATTTTGGAATCCCATCCTCTAAGAAGTGACAAACGCCGACGGCATGGCATCACTTTCTAGAAGCCACGCGTGAGGAATCAGTTTACTTTGAATTTCTTTGAGATAAACCAATGGTTCAAACCCCCTGTACGGAATTGCAATAGCAAAGAGCTCACGCCCTGCAAATACCTTTCGAGTGAACACCAAAGTTTCATATCCCTGTTGCTTATAATACGAACTGTTTTGAATCGCTGACTCTTGGTTGGAGTACAATCCTAATACGACCAAACTCAAAGGAATTTGTTCCTCAGCCCCAGCATCCTCTCCATGCTCCAATGGCGAAACTCCACGACCCTTGAAGGTTTTAAATTCAGGTAACGATACAGTGGAAATAATCGAAGGCGTGTAAGCCGACTGAATCTCCGGCCAAGGCATTGGTAATCCCGCTTCGGACCATTTAGAAACCAAAGTAGAATCCGTTCCATCAACCATTAATCCAAATCGCATACTCAGCATAAGCATAAAGAACATGACCAAACTTATAAGCTGGACAGGCTTGTGGTAAGAGGATGAGCCCTTAAAGCGTACACGGCCCTTGGCCTCTTGGGTACGCAGACCTGGTAAGGTTGCTTTAATTACAGTCCATCCAGCATGGGGATGATCCTCCGAAAGAGGACCAAAATCTGGGGTAAATTCAATCGAACCATTTGTGTATCTCAAAAGGCCCCATCCTTCCAAATAATTAGACTTTTGGGTAGATAGCACCTCCTGCAATGTAATACTCATGGGCTTTGACAGCCTATATACAGGGGTAATAGGAACCAATGTAGAATGAGGAACAAAATGCCAGGCGTACCTTGGCGGTCTAAGTATTGATTGGCCGTTTTGTAATTTGGCTGATATAAACCTGTATTGGATATAGCCGAAACCCTCCAGAATAGCAATATTCCTTACTGAGCGAAGAGTATTTTGATTAAATTCGGATAATCCGTTCATACTCAAATTTACATCAAATTTTCCATCGCAATTCCAAATTGAAAAATTTTCCCCACCATATGTCTTCAGCCCAAAGCATCCATAAGGCGGCCTCCCTTTGCCGAAAAACCAAAGCCATGTCAACATCCTTCGAAATGGACTTTGATACTTTCAAATCCAAGTTTAAAGGAATTTGAAAGGCCTTAGCCTTTGTTGGCGTTATCGCAGCCCTATTAGTAGAAATAGCATAAAACACCGTCTGTGTACTCAATTTCCAACCTCTAAAAAAGGGTTGATCATACCGAATTCCCACCCAAAAACTAGGCTGAAGACCTGGCATGCCCAACCAAGAACCTTGATCGATCATCCCCTGAAGCCCGCAAGTCAATGACAGGGCTGTCGATTCACTTGGCACCCAGTTTATTTTTGTTTCTAAAAATAATTGCGTGGCCGTCGGCATCGTAAAGGTCGATACCCCAAGGGTCGTGGATGAATCCAAACCAAAAAATCTTGGATTATTCCATTTTCCTAATCCAAGACGATGTTGCCACTGTACAGATTTCATGATTCCCCCATGTTCAACACGCACAAACAACTCTGCATTTTGAATAGAGGCCCTGTAATTATCCCATCTACTCAAAGTAGGATATAATGCTGACCAATGATAAAAAGATGGCTGATATATTCTTGAATTAAGACCGAATTCCAACAAAACAGTTCCCTTATCCGTCTGGACTTTTGACTGACCTGGACGATACTGAAAATTAAGATTTGGCAAATACAACCAATTGACATCTTTGTTAATAATGTCCTTATATTCCACTTGTCGAATTATGTCCAAAGAAGCTCGTAGACGAAAATTATCGAATACCCCACTCCAATGAGGCTTAAAGGAAAATGTGCCCCTTTTGCCATTCAAGCTATCAAATTCATTCGAAAGCAACAAACCACGGTTCAATCCCACCTTGATTCCCGCATCGTAGTTATCGCCTGAATATGAGGCCTCATAATACATATTAGCTGATAATTCTGAAGCCGATTGTTTTGAAGGAGATTTTCCTCCGCCAGTGGTAATAAAATGAGTTATGAAGCCTTCTATCAGAATTGTCTGAATCAACCCGGTGACATATGGATTGGAGACAACATATGTAGCACGTGGACTAATTCTAAAATTATTGGATTGAAAATCAAATTTTTCAGAATTAATCCCGCCTCTTGATACAGTGCTCCTAAGTCCTCCATCCAATTCTATATCCCAATTGCTACGGTTAGGCTTCCATGTAAGAAAAAACTGAGGGGTCCATACCAATAAGCTTCGTATAGAATCTGAAATAGATTTCCCTGATGGATAACCAAAATTACCAGCAACAGAACCAAGTCCAAAGATGCGTTGGCCACCAACCTTGAATGGTCCGCAAATCGAGGAGTTAATATTATAATTAGAACCTGGGTTTCCACCAACCGAAAAAAACAGACTACTCGAAGTCAAATCAGAAACATTGGTTTTGGCTAAAATTTTATGTTCAAACATACTCGTTTGGACAAAAGGTAAACGGAAATTCAGGGAATCTAATCGGTATTCTTGGGGTATTCGATTTACAGATTCCTGTATAAGCATGGGATCTGATGTATGCCTGAACCAATCAGGCAAATTAGGGTCGTAAGATCTTATAATGCGAATAGGCTGTCCTATGATAGAACTATCCTGAGCACAAAGTGAAACATTGAAGAAAAAAACACCCAAAGCATATAACAAAAAAAAGCGAACAAAATTGATATAGCTCTTCATAATTATGGCCTAATTGCTTTTAAACGAGTTTCAGCTAAACGACTTATTGAATCTGCATCCCTACCTTGAATGAGATTAGTTAATACGGCAATAGCCTGATCATGTTCTTTGAGCGCGACTAGGTTCTCAGCCAACAACAAAAGGCCACGACCATACCACTCCGAATACTGAGGCCATAAATCAGTTAAGTCGTAAATAAGATCCTGAGATTCAGAATATTTCATTTCCTCAAATGACATTTCAGCCAAATTATACAAAGATCTAGCAGCCCATTCTGTAAGGGTAGAGTCAGCAAGGACTTTCAACGCCTTACGGGCCATTTTGCTTTTACCCTGAAAACGCAGAGAATTAGCTAAATACCAAGAAATTTCATTTTGATAGTTCTGCCCACTACCCAATGTTTTAACATATATATTTCCGACGGAATCCACAATGCTCCAAAGCTCCATCTGGGTTGAGACTCTTATTAAACCTAGTGCCGCTTTAATTCGAGACGTATGCGAATAATTACCTTGCAGGGTTCTTAAATAGATTGATGAAGCCTTGATTAACATTGCCTTATCCGAATACAAACCCGCCAAATCATTCAAGGCCCTTTCTGTAAATAAATTCTCTGGCATTTGATTCAATGCCTCCAAATCAGCTATCTGCATTTCGATGTCACCTACTTTCGCGGCAGCAATCGAGCGGGTAAACAAAGCGTTTGCTTTGAAGGAACCAACTGGGTATTCGTTTAAATATTGAGTTAATTTTGCCAGAGCCTCAAAAAACTTCCCTGACTCCATACTGTATAAAGCCGTTTCAAACAAAATAGAATCCATCGGGTCATCTTGCAAGGCCAATAAACCACTTTTACCAACAATTTCCAAATACCGTTGAGGCTGAGATGATCTAATACACAATTGCCTCAATTCAAATAATGCATCCTTGGCCTCGGGTAAGCCAGCGGCTCTTTGAATTACATCGCCAAAAACGGAAATAGCCAAGGAGTCCATGCCTTCCTCAACTAAAATTGAACCTCTTAGGTTTAAAGCAACAAATGTTAAACGATGATTAGGAAATTCGAATTCAATTTTGCGAATGTAATGGTTAGCAGAATCAAATTTAGATTCGTGAAAATACGTTGTTGCAAGTTCCAATAGAGCATAAAGCCTATAATCAGATCTTGGAAATTCTTGGATTAATTCAACAAGTTTATTGCACTTCTTTATAATATCTTTTTGAATTCCAAAGGAGATCGCTAATTGATAAAATGCATAGTCTTTTCCATCGCCTCGACCAGAATCGAGAATACAAGATTCAAATTGATTTACGGCCAAATCAATTTTGCCATCACGAAGAAACGCGTCACCTAAACGCATTTGTGCATCTCTATACATGGCATTTTCAATCTCATTTGGTGAATCCATTAATTCAGCCTTTTGGAGGGCCTCCTTCAGAAATCGAACAGCTTGAGCATGGCGTTCTAACCTAAACGCCAGCTGGCCTAACTGATAATTTGCCGCAAAAGGGGTGCATCCCAATAATCTTAAATCCAGGTTGAAAAAGCCTAAATCAATAAAATTCTTCATCCATAAAAAAGCCTGGTTGTATTCGCCAACACGGTGATATAATTCAGATTTCCAAAAAAAGGTTGCTGAACGAATGGATGAATCTTCTTGATACAGAAGGGACGAATCCAAATAGCTTAGGGCATCTACGTACCTCTTTTGATTGAACAAGGTTACGCCTTGCTGATAATATAGTTTCTGAAGGATGGTCTTCACCCTTGATGTTTGATTGGATACCCCTTTAAGGATACGTAAGGACTCGATATAATGATGTGCCTTCATTGCCAAATCGCTTAGGCATTGGCTAATTTCTTCACGGTAAGTACTGCCGGGGTACTGAATTAAAAATGAACCAAGAACCCTAAAATTAGCAGGGGCTTCACCTATAACGTAACATAATTTAGCGTAATTATAAAAAGAAATCTCCCGTAATGTCCCATCAACTTCCAATTCAGTCACCTTCTGAAACGAAGTTCTTGCCCTTGCTAAATATCTATCAGAATTTCCTTCCAAACCCAAGGCCATCCATGCATGTCCTTGAACAAAATAACCAAGGGACATCAACGAATCCGTCCAAAATTCCACTCTTTGTAACAAATTAGTTACGGTATCCCAAGCACCCAATAAGCTGTACATTTGAGCGACTCGCAACGTATCCGCTGAATTTGTCTGTAATCCATAGCCAACTGCCTCTTGTAAATATCGAATAAACAACTGAGCGTCACGTCTTCCATAACTAAGATTCATCCCCAAAACATAAATCTCCTTTTTCTTAAATTGAAACAACCACCCACTTAAGGAATCAATTGCAGATAAAGCCGCCGTAGTATCTCCCTTGAGAGTACTTAACAAAATCCTAGTATAAGCACAAAGTGTATCGTATTGAGGATTGGCTGCCAAAAAATCTAATTTTTTTTGGGTCTCTTCGTAATTCCCCGATCGGAGATAATGACCCATTAAACAAAAACTAGCAGGATTTTGAAATTCACCGGAATAACTTGCCGCCTGTAACCAATGATCAAGGGCCCTTAAAGTGTCCTTGGGGTAAATAATTTGACCACTAAAATAATGGTACTGCTGAGCCTCTGAAAGATTAAGTCGATACCAATTCAATGAGTCCCATAATTCTATTACTTCAAATTCGCGATCTTGCCTAATGAGATATACACCGTATGCTAATTTGGATAGGTCCGATCTAGAATTATTTGGAAAATCTCTTAAGAACGCGGGAAAGAGAACTTCAACCTTAGGGTCTAAGCGAAAAGCGGCCTTAGTGCACTCTAACAGTCTTAAGTCTTCTTCAGAACAATTATTAGCAGTTTGGAATAAAACTAAATTCCTGTGCAGAGATTGTAGCGCTAAGTCCGCTAAATGAAATTCTTTGTTAATCGCCCATTCAATCCAATCCCTTCCCTGGGATTCAGGAACACGGATGGGCATTATTCCCTGGGCACTCGCTGTAATATTATTAAAAAGCAAAGAGGTCAATCCAGCTAGGCAGAGCCTCAGACAACTTATTATGATCCTATTATTGAGCATGGCTAATCAAGGACAAGTAAATTAGAATAGTCCCGTCGTTGAATGCATCAAAAAGTAACCTAGAAACTAAGTACCAAACCTAATGCAGGCAGGATCGGCAATTGGTCGACCCGACTGTATTGGATTCTGTCAAAGTAGAAAATATTACGACGGTCGTAAGCATTGGTAAGACTGAAATTAAAGTCCATTGATAAACGGTCATTCCATCCTTTCCGATAACGCAGTGCCAAGTCCAAACGATGGTAGGTAGGTAAACGGCCTTGGTTAAATCCTGCATACAAAACACCCAAAGACCCTCCTTGGTTGATATAATCCGTACCGGCACCAGCCCCAAAATTTAAATCAGGGTAAAAGCCCTGGGTTTGCGTAAATGGAAATCCAGAACCAAAGTTCCAACGACCTGATACTTCCCATTCCAATTGTTTACCAAAGGTATAGGTACTGACTACATTGATGTTATGGCGACGGTCAAAAACAGGATTGTAGGTGCGCGTTCCATCAAAGCGATCCACATAGGTCCAACTGTAGGTAGTCCACAAGTAAAACCTTTTGACATCGTATTTCACGCGGAAATCAAAACCGTATGCCCTTCCCCGTTCGATAATGAAGTCTTTTTTGAGGACATCGGGTTTTCCATAATTGCCTTCGACATCGTCAAAGATTTTGTCCCGATTAATGTTGGACAGCTGGGTAAATTGTTTGATATACGTTTCAGCGTTGATCTCCACCCGAGGGCCCAAATCAATCTCAACCCCTCCGACCAAATGATTGGCTTTCTGTAACCTGGAAGTCACCGGTTCTCCGTCGAAAGTTTTGGGAAGATTGTCCGGGCCTGAGAGAAAGCCAAGAAAAAGATTCACCACATCCCGGTCAGATGTCGCAGAAATTAAATTTTGAGAATATTTACCGCCAGCGATCTTGAATCGTAAATCAGGCCTTGCATTGTATTTGGCGCTGAACCGTGGTTCCAAGGACATCTCCGTGAGGCTGGAATAATAATGGGCGCGAAGTCCGGGCTCCACCACCCAATTATCAAACAACAAATTGTATTTACCAAAAACCGCAAGCTCGGTGGTGCTTTCCTGTTGGCGTATAATTTGTCCCGTCGAATTGGTGAAGTTGAAATCCGTATTAAGGCCCACCATATCAAACCCAAAATTAGCTTGACCTGAATTAAGGTATTGGGTTACGGAAACCGTACCGTTGAATCCAGTAATGGACGAGCGCCTTGGACGACCGTCGGCTTCGCGTTGACCTGATTCAAAATTAGAATACGCCAAATTCCCTGAGATCGTATTTCCTGCACCTTCGGGGATGAGTACAAATTGTGTTCCCGCTCCAGTTGATACCCAATCAACCTCCGCGATTCCCCTAAAATTGGCCTTATCCGTCATATTAAAACCAAACATTGAAAGCTTGGAACCGCTATTCGCTTTGAAGGTCGCTTTGCCGTACACGTCCAAAAACGAGAAGGGCAAACCCTGCGGCCCTGCGTACGAGTACAGCGCCTTGGATGTTTGATCCAGGTAGGAACCCTTGGCGCTAAAAATAAAAGTAGGAGCAAGCTTTTCAGGATTCCTCGACTTCCATAGAGGGCCTTCCAATACCAATCGGCTTAGGAATGGGCTTACCCCGAGCTTACCGCTCAGCTGTTTTTGGTTACCATCGCGGGTTGTTACATCCATGACTGCCGATATGCGACCTCCATGATTTGCATTGTAGGCTCCGGTATAGACTTCTGCGTTTTTGATAAGGTCTGTTTCAAAAACAGAGTAAAGGCCGATTGAGTGGAACGGATTGTACAAAAGCATCCCATCGAGCAACACTTTATTCATCACGGGGGAACCCCCACGGATATACAATTGCCCTCCTTGGTCCCCGGTGAATACCACCCCTGGTAAAACTTGCAAATACTGTGCAATATCGGCCTCACCACCAACCGACACCACCTGCGTTATTTGTTTGGGTGTAACCGTCTCCACGGAGACGCGTGTGTTGGTCAGCTGTTCTTGCTTTGCCCCCAAGACTTCAATCTCTTGAAGACCTATTGAGGATTTGGATAATTGCAAACGATAATTGAGCGTAGCCCCAGCGGTGATTTTCATGGAGATTCGTGCAGTATCATAACCCAAATAGGTACTGATCAAAACATAATTTCCTGGCGGGATATTTTTGATGGTAAAAAATCCATTGACATCGGTACTGGCCCCAATGGTCGTCCCTACCAAGAATACATTCGTAAAAAGAATAGGCTCGCCGCTGCTTTTGTCTATAACAGTCCCCCGAACTGTTCCGCTATTTTGGGCTTGTAGGCTAAAACATAGACCTAAAAGGGAAATTAAAATGGCCCAAAAGCCAAAAGAACTTAACGCCTTGAGTGTATACCCCATTAAGGTAAAATTAAGGCATAATAAAGAAAATAGGACAAGCAATGGAGCCCTATGGAAACCTTTATTCCATCAAGCTTTGAGGGAATCAGAAACAGCTTTGGCTGCATCCTCGAGGGTAATTGCAGCCCGAATTGGTAATCCAGATGCCTCCAAGATGGCCTTAGCTTCGGTAGCGTTGGTCCCTTGCAGACGGACGATCAAAGGAACACGAAGATCACCCAAAGACTTGCAGGCCTCCACAATACCGTTGGCGACACGGTCGCAACGGACGATGCCCCCAAATATGTTGACCAGAATCGCCCGAACATTCGGATCCTCCAAAATGATATTAAAAGCCTGTGCAACCCGCTCAGCCGATGCCGTTCCACCTACGTCCAAAAAGTTCGCAGGACTACCGCCACTGAGTTGAATCATGTCCATGGTGGCCATGGCCAAACCAGCACCGTTCACCATGCAACCCACGTTGCCGTCGAGCTTAACATAGTTCAAATTAAACGATGCCGCCTTGAGCTCAGTGGGATCCTCTTCGCGAGGATCATGCATAGAAGCGATTTCAGGAACGCGCATCAAGGCATTGTCATCAATATTGACTTTGGCATCCACCGCCAATATGCGATCATCCGATGTTTTGAGTACGGGATTGATTTCGAATAGGGAAGCTTCTACACCTTCAAACGCTTGTACCAATTTTTGACAAAAGACTACCATCTGTTTGAATGCTTGACCTTTGAGGCCCAGATTCAAGGCCACCCTGCGGGCTTGATAGGCCTGAAAACCGATGGTAGGATCAATCCATTCCCTGTAGATTTTCTCAGGGTGCTTTTCAGCAACTTCCTCGATGTCCATACCTCCTTCGGGAGAATAAACCATTACGAACCCCCCCTTGGCCCGATCCAACAAGACCGATAAATAAAATTCCTGAATAGGTGTTGGCCCAGGAGCGTAAACATCTTCTGTAATCAAAACCGAGTGCACTTTCTTCCCGACAGCCCCGGTTTGTGGGGTTACCAACTGCATGCCCAAAATTTGGGAACTCAATTCCTGAACCTGGTCCAACGACTTGGCTAATTTAATTCCCCCACCTTTACCCCTGCCACCGGCATGGACCTGGGCCTTTACAACCCACCATCCGGTTCCCGTTTGTTCCTGCATCAAGGTGGCCGCATGGACAGCCTCATCGGGCGTCGTTGCCAAAAGTCCACGCTGTATGGGAACACCGTATTGCGATAGCAAGGCCTTGCCTTGGTATTCGTGAATATTCATGGGAACAGGATTAAGGGTTACAAATTGTACAAATCAAGTTTGTTAACCCCCAAAGTCGTCAAAGGCTACGTGTTCCTTAGGAATACCCCAATCATCGCACATCTTCAGCACGGCTGCGTTCATCATGGGTGGTCCACAGAAATAAAATTCAATTTCTTCCGGTTCTTTGTGCTTACTCAAATAGTTATCAATGAAGGATTGGTGAACAAAGCCCAAGAATCCATCACCTTCCCGATCATCCAAACCCTGACTAACCTTCCAGTTGTCCTCAGGAACTGGCTCTGAAAGAACAACGTGGAAGCGGAAATTGGGAAATTCCTTTTCGATGGCACGAAACTCATCCACATAGAAAAGTTCACGCTTGGATCGCCCACCGTACCAATAACTAACCTTACGGCCAGTTTTGAGGCTGTGGAAAAGGTGGAAAATGTGAGCCCGCAATGGGGCCATACCGGCACCACCACCCACATAAACCATTTCTTTTTGGGTGTCTTTGATAAAGAAATCACCATAAGGACCGGAAATGGTCACCTTATCGCCTGGTTTACAATTAAAAACAAATGAGGAACACACACCGGGGTTCACCTTCATCCAGGCGTTACTAGCCCTATCCCAGGGAGGGGTAGCAATACGAATATTCAATTTGATGATATTTCCTTCTGCAGGATGGTTGGCCATAGAGTACGCCCGAAAGATGGGCTCAGGATTGACCATTTTGAGGTCCCACAATTTGAATTTATCCCAATCTTCTTTGAACTTATCCGAACCCGCTGGATCGTCCAAAGATGGTGCAATATCAATGTTTTTGAAATTCACCGTACATGCCGGAACATCCACCTGAATATACCCCCCCGCTTCAAAGTGAAGATTTTCTCCTTCTGGCAATTTAACGATAAACTCTTTGATAAATGTGGCCACATTGTAATTGGAGACCACTTCACATTCCCATTTCTTGATTCCAAAAATCTCTTCGGGAATTTGGATTTTCATGTCGTTCTTGACCTTGACTTGACAGGCCAAGCGCCAATGTTCGGCTTGTTCCCGCCGGTTCAGATGCCCTTTCTCGGTAGGCAACACGTCGCCACCTCCCTCCAAAATCTGGCATTTGCACATCGCACATGTTCCCCCACCACCGCAGGCCGATGGCAAAAATAATTTACGCTCGGACAACGTACTCAGAAGAGTGGAACCCGCCGCAACTTTCATGGGATTGGACGTATCTCCGTTAACGATGATTTGAACGTCTCCGCTATTGACCAATTTGGCCTGCGCATACATCAAAACAAAAACCAACAACAAAATGACCCCAGAGAAGGCCAAGATGGAATAGAAAATAATAGATAAAGTTGCCCCAGTTAACATCGTAGGTGGATTTTAAAGCGTAATACCCAAGAAACTCATAAACGCAATCCCCATGAGTCCAGTTAAGATAAAGGTGATGCCCAAGCCCTTTAATGGAGCTGGAACATCCGAATAGCGCAAACGCATACGAATAGCAGCAATCGCTACAATAGCAATCATCCATCCCACACCGGATCCCAAGCCAAAGACCGTGGCTTCTGCAAATTCATAATCCCTTTCTTGCATAAACAGTGACCCCCCCAAGATGGAGCAATTCACCGCAATCAAGGGGAGAAATATTCCCAAAGCTCCATACAGTTCTGGGGATAGTTTTTCGACCAACATTTCCACAAGCTGAGTCATAGAGGCGATGGTCGCAATGAACATAATGAAGGCCAAAAAACTCAAATCAATCTTGGCCAAGGACGGACTGATCCAAGCCAAGGAACCTTCTTTGAGAACTTTGTTGAGCAACAACCAGTTCAATGGTACGGTAATAACCATCACAAATATGACAGCAACGCCCAATCCAAGGGCCGTTTTCACATTTTTGGAAACAGCCAAATAAGAACACATGCCCAAAAAGTAGGCAAATATCATGTTATCGATAAAAATCGATCGTACAAAAACGGAGATCAAATCCGCGGCTAGAAATAAGGTGCTCATTCTTTTTCCTCCAAATGTTTAGCAAAACTTCTTTGAATCCAGATATAACAGGCGACCACAAACAAGGCGCCAGCTGGGATCATCATCAAGCCATTATTCACATAACCAGCCTCGTAAATGGCATCGGGTATCACCTTGAAGCCAAAAACTTTACCGCTTCCAAACAATTCCCGAAAAAAGGCGACGGTTAATATGACAACCCCGTAACCAAAACCATTCCCCAACCCATCAAGCAGAGAAGGATACGGTTTGTTTCCCATGGCATAGGCCTCTAGACGACCCATCACAATGCAATTGGTTATGATCAATCCGACAAATACAGATAATTGCTTACTCACATCGTACATATAAGCTTTGAGCATTTGGTCCACCAAAATGACCAAGACCGATACAACCGTTAATTGGACGATAATTCGGATTCGAGACGGGATCGCATTACGCATTAGCGATATCACCCAATTGGATAGAGCAACAACAGCCGTTACCGATATAGCCATCACCATGGTGGGCTTCATTTGAGTGGTTACAGCAAGGGATGAACATATACCCAAAACTTGTATTGTTACGGGATTATTATCGGATAAAGGATCGGTCAGAAGTTTACGTTCCTTCTTGCCAAGCAAGGGTTTTTTTTCAGCAGGTGGCTGAACGAGGACTTCACTCATAGGGCCTTGTTGTTTGAGTTTTGTTGAATATACTTTAGATAGAAAGCAATATCTTCTTCTAACATTTTACTTACGCCATTCGAGGTGATTGTGCCCCCGCTGATCGCGTCTACTGCATGAGGCATGCTAGCGTCATGTTTGCCTTTTTCGACTTTAATCGAAACAAATTGGCCTTGGTCGTTCAAAACCTTCTTGTTGTTGAATTGCTTTTCAAAGCCGTCTGTGTTGATCTCAGCACCCAAGCCAGGCGTTTCACCTTTGTGGTCAAAAATGGCTGATTTGACAGTGTTTCCGTCTTGGTCCAAAGCGAGATATCCCCAAACAGGCCCCCACAAACCAACCCCAGCCATTTGCAGGAGATAGGTCACTTTCCCCTCTTTGTCCTTGTAGATATAGAGTGGATAACGAACCTTGTAACTAGGGTTTTTCGTTTTCAATTTCTTTTCTGATGCCAAATCCAAGCTAATGGCCTCCAGGCCTTTGATAGGAGATCCCTGTTCGTCAATCACTACCCCCTGAACAAGCTCTTCAAATTTTTTGTAATCATTGGCGCCGTTAAGTCCAACTAACGATAGAATATTTTGTTGTTTTTCTTTGAGGACATTCTCGTCTTGGGCAGGCTTAAGAATAGTTGCAGCAGCGGCCAATAAGGCAGCCGATAAAGTCGTCACTAGCAGGGCGAAGACGATAGTACCTGAATTTCCTTTAGATGACATAGGTATAGCTAATAAAATATTTAGGCAAAAGAAGTTCGAGCCGCTAAGCGCTTGTTGCGACGAGCAATATTCGCTTGGACCACGTAATAATCGATAAGGGGAGCCATAACATTCCCAAACAAAATAGCTAACATAAGTCCCTCGGGGTAGGCTGGATTAAAAACCCGAATCATCACCGCCAGCATACCCACCAAAACCCCATAAATCCATTTGCCTGTCTCGGTATGGGCAGCAGTTACTGGATCAGTAGCCATAAAAACCGCCCCAAATAGTAGCCCACCCATGGCCAGGTGCAGATAGAAAGGCATGTTCATGAAAGGCGTTATACCTATTCCATTAAAAATGAGACCCATCAACAAAGCCCCCAAAATTACCGAAACCATCACAACAGCTGAACCTATTCCGGTCAAAACCAAAAAGGCCGCTCCAAGAAGAATGGCGATTTTGGAGGTTTCTCCAATCGAGCCTGGGATTAATCCGACTACCATATCTTGCAAAGAATAATTCCAAGTTTGATCAGCAGAAATTTGGAAGGGAGTACCCGTAGCAGCGGCATTGGCCAAGGCCGTTGCCCCACTGTAAACATCCGGTTTATCAGAAATCCAAACCTGATCCCCGCTCATAAAAGTGGGGTAGGCAAAAAACAAAAAGACTCGGGCTGTAAGTGCGACATTGAGAACGTTCATTCCAGTTCCCCCAAAAACCTCCTTTGCAAAAACTACCGCAAAAGCAGTCGCCAATCCCACCATCCATAAGGGAATATCGGGAGGAAGAACCAATGGAATCAACATTCCGGAAACTAGGAATCCTTCGTTGATGGCATGGCCCTTTTTGGAGGCCACAAAAAACTCAATTCCTAATCCCACCGAATAGGAAACAACGACGATGGGCAGCACTTTAAGTGCTCCATAAAAGACTTTGTCCCAAAGACCGTTCAAGGGAGATCCGGCAAATTCACCCAAAGCCAAGAAATGCTGATGGCCCACATTAAAAATCCCAAAAAGCAAGGAAGGAACCATCGCCAGAATCACAAAAAACATGGTCCGCTTGAGGTCAATGCCTGCCTTGATGTGGGCACCACCATTGCTCACCCGGTCTGGGGTGAAAAGGAAGGTAGCAAAACCATCAAAAAGGGTATGAAATTGGCCGTATTTCCCGCCTTTCTCAAAGTCAGGACGAAGTTCCAGTATTTTCTTTTTTAGAAATTCCATGGGATAACTAAAATTGTAACGATTTGATTATTAATGGATAAAATTTATTCTTCTTCCTCAATCAACAAGTCGAGACCTTTACGGACCATTTCTTGGACGGGGATTTTGGATGTGCATACAAATTCACACAAGGCCACATCTTCTTCGTCCAATTCGTGAAGTCCTAACTGCTCCATTTCTTCTACATCCTGGTAATGAATAGCCTTGAGCAGGTAGGTTGGCAACAAATCCATCGGCAAGACTTTCTCGTATTGACCTGTCATCACAAAAGCCCGCTCTTCACCGTGGGTATTGGTATTGACCTGGTAGGTACGATTGCTCAACCAACCCGACAAGAAAGACTTGGAGATATCCGGACGGGAATAGGATGGGAGCAACCAACCCAAAAACTCCAAGTCCCTGCCTTCGGGGATTACACTCAATTGATCGTGGTAAAATCCAAGAAATCCGTTCAAATCAACTTGCTCACCACTTAAAACGTCACCGGATATCGTTCGATGCTCTCCAGCTTGCAAACCAGCGCTTTTGATGATGCTGGAGACAGAGGCCCCTAAAATCGCCTGCACATAACCCGGCTTTTGCAGGGATGAACCACCGACCGCGACCCAACGACGGGCATCGTAATACCCCGTCAAGAAGAGACGACCCAAAATAATGACATCAGCAGGAGTCATGGTCCAAACACAATCCCCCTTGCTAATCGGGGCAAGATGGTGCATCTGTATACCCACATTTCCAGAGGGATGGGGTCCATCAAATTGATGGACCTGTACGCCTAGGGCTGCGGTAAAGAGCTTGGAACGAGTAAGACTCTTGTGAATGTTCAAGTAAACCTTGCCCGTACACAGTTGTTGGAGGACCTTGAGGCCCTCAGCAAAGGCGGTAGGGTCTTGTTCAACCTGAAAATCACGATCTGCAGCCATAGGGGCTGTATTGAATGCGGAGATCACAATACAGCGGGGTTGGGCATCGGGCCTCGCCATGCGGTTGTACGGTCTTTGACGCAAGTGAGCCCAGACCCCGGAGGTCATCATTTTGGAGCAAATTGCATCGGCATTCAATTCCGTGGGATTAGCGGATCCAAAATCCAAATAACGGGTTTCGGCATCTCCTTCCAGGACGATTGCCTCCAAGACCCTTTTGGGGCCACGTTGAATGCGAAGTACTTTGCCACTTACCGGACTGCATACGAACAGTCCAGGAAAGGCCTTGTCTTCCATCAATGGGGTTCCCGCCAGTACCGTAGTTCCTTCTTCGACCAAGAGCCGAAGCTTCTGGTATCGAAAAATGGTAGGCCTGACGGCACATTGTTTGTAATCGGAAGAAAAAACGTTTTGGGTGCTGGGAGTGCCTACGAGCTTGATGTCGTACCCCCTACGAAGACTGATGATTTGAGCCATAATGAATTTGCGCGACAAAAATACATTTCAAAACCACCGTTAATTCAAAAATAAAGCATTATTTTGTACGAAATGAATCCAGCAAATTGGTCTTGGCCTGGCCTCAAACAGTTCGCACATTGGCAATGCTCTTGGACGGTTTGTCTTCCCGTCCGATCAGACCAAAGAGGACGACATCGCCAACTTTGCATTGCCATAGGGTTTTTATTATTCAACTCCTTATCGATCAATGCTTTGAGCTCAAATATAGGGCCTACCGTTTACCAGGACCAAATCTGGGAGGAGGATATTCACTCGGTACGACTGCATACCGACCAAGACCCTTTCGGTTCACCCGTTTGGGAATTGGAATCGGAAAACCCACCTTTAATTCTACGTTTCGATGACATGGCTGGGGGATACAAACCCTATACCGTTCGATTAATCCCCTGCCGCCGGGATTGGACAGCCTCCGATTTGTTCGAAGCCCAAGCCATGGAGGGCATCGGGCAGGAACTGATCCAACAGCATCGGTCTTCGTTCAATACCCTAGATCAATACACCCATTACAGCCACCCTATTCCATCCGAGGTCCTGCGGCCGAAGGTTTCAGGTAATTTTGCTGTGGTGGTCTATGCGGATCAGGACCTGCAGGAAATCGTTTTGACCCGAAGGCTTTTGGTTTTGGAAAACCGTGTTTCGGTTTCGGCTTTGGTGCGAAGAGCCTACGCCACCAGCGAACAAGCCGAAGCCCAGCAACTTGACTTGGAGCTTGGCATTGGTAAATTGCTCATCAACCAACCCGCCATGGATCTTAGTTTCCAAGTGATGCAGAACGGTGATTGGAGCAGTCTGCGCAAGGGTCCGGGTTTCCCCACTTTTTTGGCACCCCAACAATGGACCTACAGGGGGCAGCCTGAACTCGTTTTCCTCGGCAACAACGAATACAGGGCCGTGGATCTGCGTACCGTTCGCGCCCCTGGTCGTCGAATTTCCAAGATTATACGCACGGTGGACGGATACCAGGCATGGGTCGAAAACGACCAAACCCTGGCAACCAAACCCCATCTCAGCCAACGGGATTTGAACGGACGTTCTTTGATTCAAAATTTTGAGCAAAGGACCCCCTATACCGAATCCGAATACGTATGGACCACCTTCGCCCTGGAGCCAAAATTGAACGAAAGCTGGAGCAAGGTTTATTTGCAAGGGGATTTTGGGCAGGCGGCCTGCGATGAATCCATGCTAATGGAATGGCAAGAAGAAAGCGGACTTTATGTGAAGTCCCTTTATCTCAAGCAAGGTTTCTACGATTACCGCTACCGAACCGGTGAGGCCCTCTGCGAATCCATTTCTATCGAAGGCAGCCACAGCGATACCGAAAATGATTACGAAATTCTGGTGTACTATCATCCACCAGCCGGTATGGCTTACGATCGACTGGTGGGTTATACCAAGGTTAATTCCATGGGACAGAAAAGTCGCTAAATACTATAACAATGCATTAGCAAGGTTGGCAAGGTCCGAAAGCTCCCCTTTCTCCATCGTGACATGGGTAAAAATGGGCTGTCCTTTAAGCTTATCCACCAGGCAGGATAGCCCGTTGGAGTGGGCATCCAAATACGGGGTATCGATTTGGTTGATATCGCCGGTGAATATCATCTTGGTCCCTTCCCCTGCCCTGGAAATAATCGTTTTGATCTCGTGCGATGTCAGCTTCTTTGATATGCAATTCTATGTTACGTATTATATGATCCACCTTGTGTTCTCCAAGATTTTGTGTGCATCCGCCGAGGTGTCCTTTCGCATTTCAGCCCGTAGTCGTCCTCCGGATGCCCTTGGAATTTCGATCTAATCGGATAATTTTCTGGATTGAGAACGTTGGTCCAGAAAGCGAATAAACTCTCGCCATTCAAAATTCAGGGTGTCATTGCCTTTTTTGAATTGATCCAATTCTTCGAGCAACGTAATGGGCAGGGTGACATCGTGCTCATGAAAATTATTGACCGCGTGATGCTCTTGCAGGAGGACCGAGGTGTCGAGAACAAAGATTTTTGGGGGCTTGGGCTTGGCTTTTAGCATGACCTGAATTTACACCCCGGCGCCCTCTCTTCCCTATCTTTAAGCCTCTCTTTCACCATTTAACTATAAATTCATGCCACGCCACGTATCCCCCAACGACCCTTGCCTGGTTGCTGTAGCCCGTACCCCCATTGGGAGCATGGGCGGTTCTCTGGCCAGCATTTCCGCCACGTCTTTGGGCAGCATCGCCATCGCAGCCGCTTTGGAAAAAGCCGGCCTCCAAAACGATGGCCCAGCAGGTATTCTGGGGATTGATGAGGTCTATATGGGTAATGTCATCAGCGCTGGCTTGGGGCAGGCACCCGCTACCCAGGCCGCTGTCGGCGCAGGCATCGCCAAAAGCACCCCATTCACCACCGTCAACAAGGTTTGTGCATCGGGCATGAAGGCCGTAATGCTGGGAGCCCAATCCATTGAACTTAGGCAGAACCGCGTGGTGGTCGCCGGTGGCATGGAGAGCATGAGCCAGGTTCCGTATTATTTGGATCGGGCCCGCAATGGTTACAAGTTTGGGCATGCCCAATTGGTGGACGGCATCCTCAAGGATGGTCTTTGGGACGTTTACCACCAATACCACATGGGTAATGCCGCAGAATTGTGCGCCCGCGATATGCAAATTTCAAGGGCTGACCAGGATGCCTACGCCATCGAGTCCTATCAAAGGGCAGCCGCTGCCTGGCAACAAGGCAAATTCACCGCCGAATTGGCGGTGGTGAATATCCCAAGCCCCAAAGGCAGCACAACGACCATTATCGAGGACGAAGACTATACCAAAGTCAATTTCGAAAAGATCCCCAGCCTCAAACCCGTCTTCGAAAAAGAAGGAACGGTCACCGCCGCCAACGCCTCCAACCTGAACGATGGGGCCTCGGCCGTAGTTCTTATGTCCTACGGCGAAGCCCAAGCCAGGGGCCTTATACCCTTAGCAAGAATTTTGGGATACGCCGACGCTCAACAAGCGCCGGAATGGTTCAGCACCGCACCGTCCAAAGCTATTCCATTGGCCATGCATCGGGCCGGCATCACCTCCCAGGATGTGGACTTTTACGAAATCAACGAAGCTTTTTCGGTGGTTTGCGTAGCCAACAATCGACTCTTGAATCTGGACCCGGCCAAAGTCAATTTCTACGGTGGTGGAGTTTCGATCGGTCATCCGATTGGGAGCTCGGGTTGCCGAATTTTGGTGACCCTCTGCAGTGTTTTGCACCAAGAAAATGGACGTATCGGGGTTGCCGGCATCTGCAACGGAGGCGGCGGAGCATCCGCCATGGTTTTGGAACGCCTTTAATTTCGCGACACCCCTCGGAGCAACCCAAATTGGGAAGAAGGCAGTATCTTTATCCTTCCTCAATCGTTGGATTTTCCTGCAGGATGCCAGCGAACAACACCCTGGTCGGGTGGCCGAGTGGCTAGGCAGAGCTCTGCAAAAGCTCCTACAGCGGTTCGAATCCGCTCTCGACCTCCAAACAGCGATGAGCCCGCTGGCCCTTAGGATTGTGGGTTACTCGTAACGTAATGCTTCAATAGGATCCAAGGCAGCCGCTTTGGCTGCAGGATAGTAGCCTGACACAAGGCCCACCATCAAACATAACACAATTCCGCTGGCCATCCATGCCCAGGGGATAATGAATCCTACGCCCACCATCAGCGCAACTGAATTACCGATGATGATGCCTAGAGCGATGCCCACGAGGCCACCAATTTGACCGATAACCAAGGCTTCCAAAAGGAATTGTTGACGAATAGCGGATTGAGTAGCTCCCAATGCCTTGCGAGTGCCTATTTCACGGGTTCTTTCCGTCACCGAAACCAACATAATATTCATGAGACCAATAGCTGCGCCCAGCAAGGTGATTAGACCTATAGCTTTGGCAGCTATGTCAATAAAGGCCAGATTCTCAATCAAACTCCTGGCAAAACTATCGGATTTGGAAATCGCAAAATTATCCGGATCTTGGCGGCTTATTCGTCTAATGTTGCGAAATAGCCCTGTCGCTTCTTGCTCGGCATAAGCGAGTTGATTGGGATCCGATAAGGTGTACGAAATCACGTAAGAGCGATCCACCGATGGGTAATAGGATTGGATATGCTTCAAAGGCAAGACACAGACACGATCGCTGTTATTCCCAAACCCGGAACCTTTGGAGGCAATAACCCCGATAACCTGGTAGCGTGAACTTCCAACCGAAACTTGTTGGCCGCTCACGTTCTCATTACCAAAGAGTTTACGGGCTACCTCTGACCCCAGCAAAATGACCGCAGAGCCGTTTTGGAGTTCCACGGCCGAAAAATTACGCCCGTGGCTCAAGGTATACCCCCCCACCCTCAGATAGTGCTCATCCGATCCCATTAGGGTCACGTTGGGATTGGTTTTGCGTCCCTTCCCTTTGATCACTGCCGTCCAACTCACATTGCCTGAAATTGAGCCATGTCCTGGGAAATCGAAGCGCTCCATAAAAGTCTCGGCCTCCCTGAAAGTGATGGGCCGGTACTGTATCCTTCGGCGCCTGTTTCCAAACCCACTCGCGGAGGGTCGGTTGCGGATCACCAAGGTATTGGACCCCATGCTGGAAAATGTATCGGTGATGGATTTCTCCAACGCGTCGATGGAGGTCAAAATGCCCACCAAGGCGGTGATTCCTATTCCTATAATTCCAGCGGTTAGGGAGGTTCTCAGCCGGTTACCCCCCACTGCCTTCAAGGCTATTCTCAGATTATCAGTCCAACCAAGAGTTGCTGTGGAAGCTTTCATTACTGAATCGAGGTTTCATGGCCGCCAAGATAGGCCCTGCACGGTCTTTGTCCTTATTTTCGCCAAGCGATAAACCATAAACATACACCATGACCTTTGATTTGGAAATGCTCCGCCAACACTACGCACAGTGGAACGAGCGCTGCGCAGCGGTGCGAGAAACCTGCAATCGGCCCTTGACCCTCACCGAGAAAATTCTTCTGACCCACCTTTGGTCGGAATCCAATGTTTCACCCAAAGACCTGAAGAGAGGGGTTCATTATGTTGACTTTGCCCCTGACCGAGTGGCCATGCAGGATGCTACCGCTCAAATGGCCTTGCTGCAATTCATGCAAGCCGGGAGACCTTCTGTTGCTGTTCCCAGCACGGTACATTGCGATCACCTGATCCAAGCCAAATCAGGAGCCGCTGCAGATCTCCGCGAGGCCGTAGACAAAAACAAAGAAGTTTATGATTTCCTTTCCTCGGTCTCCGATAAATACGGTATTGGCTTTTGGAAACCAGGCGCAGGTATAATTCATCAAGTTATTTTGGAAAATTACGCCTTTCCGGGTGGACTCATGATTGGGACAGACTCCCATACCCCCAATGCGGGTGGTCTGGGAATGATTGCGATCGGGGTGGGGGGAGCAGATGCCTGCGATGTGATGGCAGGACTCGCATGGGAGCTTAAAATGCCACGCATCATCGGAGTACACCTGCAAGGTAAACTCAGCGGATGGGCCTCTGCCAAAGATGTGATCCTCAAGGTCGCTGGCATTTTGACCGTCAAAGGCGGGACCGATGCTATTCTAGAGTACTTTGGTGACGGGGCTCAAAGTCTCTCAGCCACAGGTAAATCCACCATCTGCAACATGGGCGCGGAGATCGGTGCAACGACCTCCATCTTCGGGTACGACCAACGCATGGCCGAATACCTACGGGGCACCGGTCGAGAGGATGTTGCTGCGATGACCGATGCCATTGCCCACAACTTGTCCGGAGATTCGGAAGTCTATGCCAACCCCTCCACCTATTTTGATCAGGTGATTGAAATCAACCTTGACGAATTGGAACCCCATATCAACGGCCCCTTCACCCCGGATCTGGCCTGGCCATTGAGCCAATTTGCCCGGGCTATTCGACAGCACGGGTGGCCTGCCAAGTTGGATGTAGGCCTGATCGGTTCTTGCACCAATTCTTCTTATGAAGACATCAGCCGGTCAGCGTCGATAGCAGCTCAAGCCGCCACCAAAAAGCTCAAGGCTAATTCGGAATTTACCATCACTCCCGGTTCCGAGATGGTGCGATATACCGTGGAAAGAGATGGGCTATTGGAACATTTCGATGCCATCGGTGGTGTGGTCCTTGCCAACGCTTGCGGGCCGTGCATTGGCCAGTGGGCGAGGCACAGCGATGATCCACAGCGCAAGAACAGCATTATCACCTCCTTTAATCGAAATTTTGCCAAACGCAACGACGGTAACCCCAATACCCATGCCTTTGTTGCCTCTCCTGAAATTGTCACCGCCTTGGCCATTGCAGGGGATTTGACCTTCAACCCCATGACCGATTCACTAGTCAACGCTGATGGTGTGGAGGTAACTTTGGACGAGCCTCAAGGCTTGGCTTTTCCACCCAAAGGCTTTGATGTGGCCGACAACGGATACCAAGTGCCGGCTGCAGACGGGGCTACGGTGAGAATTCATGTAAATCCCGATTCAGATCGCCTTCAATTGCTGGATCCCTTTGCTGCATGGGACGGCACAGACCTCATGGCGATGCCGCTGCTGATCAAAGCTGAGGGCAAATGCACTACAGATCACATCTCCATGGCCGGACCGTGGCTCAAATACCGTGGGCATTTGGATAACATTTCCAATAATATGCTCATCGGCGCGGTCAATGCCTTCACAGGACAAACCAATTCCGTTCGCAATCAATTGACCGGAACCTACGGCGCCGTACCCGATGTGCAGCGCGACTACAAAGCCGCAGGGCTTGGTTCGGTGGTTGTGGGTGACGAAAATTATGGTGAAGGCTCATCGCGCGAGCATGCTGCAATGGAACCGCGACATTTGGGCGTTAAGGTTATCCTTGTCCGATCTTTTGCCAGAATTCACGAAACAAACCTTAAGAAACAAGGTATGTTGGCCTTGACTTTTGCGAACAAAGCGGATTATGACCTTATCCAAGAAAACGACCATCTGGACGTTTTGGGCTTGAACGATTTTCGCCCTGGTCAGCCGTTGCGTATGCGTTTGCACCATGAAAACGGTTCGGAACATTTTCTTGAACTTAATCATAGCTACAACGAAGCTCAAATCGCCTGGTTCCGCGCAGGGGGTGCCTTGAACATTATTCGAGCACAGGCTTCTGTATCCTAATCCAGTCGGCCAATATGAAATTCCTTAAAGCGGTTGCTCATCAACTTTGTGAAGCAGAGCACCCTGCCCTTTATCGAGTTGAAGTAATTTTTCCAGCAGTCAGGCCCGTTTCACCATTTCTTCAGGCCCTATCGAAACAATTGGGGAAACCCTCTCTTGCGCCTGCTTGCTTTGCCCTCGATGACTGGGTTTACCAACGCAGCGGACTCCGCAGAACCAATCGTTTGCATTTGATTTCCTTACTCCATCAAGCGTATGTCCATGCCGTTGACAAAGAAGGTTCTGTACCGGATAACCCGGATCAGTTCCTGGCCTGGGCCCCCGGACTTCTAAGTGATTTTGAGGAAGTGGATGCTCATGTGTTACCATCAGGGGCACACCCTCTACCTGCCGAGCAAGTTTTCCGCTACCTGCACCAACAGAAAGCCGTCGAAATTTGGAATCCATCGGGAGAAGAACCCTCACAGGCTGAGGTGGAATACCTACGCTTTTACAACCTGATTTATCCCACTTACCTGGAATTTCGACGCCTCTTGGAATCCGAAAAAGTAGACTACCCTTCCGGTGCCCTTCGAAAATTATTAGATTCCATAAGCGATTCAGGTGAATGCGATGATCAAGTGGATGCCATCTATTGGGTAGGCTTCGACCATGTGACTCCCTTGTTACAAAAGGTCATCGAAAACCTGCATCGGTCAACCAAGATTTATTGGATTACCGATAGCGACCGCTATTATCTCGACAGCCCAGTACACCTTGCGGGGCATTGGTTGAGGCAAATCCCCGATGCTGAACCTTTCTCCAACATAATGCCGGCGAACGAACATCTCTCCGGTGGAACTCCAAAATTGATACAATGTTCCTGCACCGGAACCATGGAACAGATGGATGCCGGTATTGCGCAGATCAAAAAATGGCTAGAAACTAGCATTCAACCCAGACAAATTGGATGGATCGTGGGCGAATCATCCCAAGTTTGGCCCCTGCTGATGCATTGGGATTTGGCCGAAACTGGACTGCACCTGGGCATGCCCTTGGATTTGCGATGGACATCTGCTTATTCCTGGGCCATGGCTTACATAGAAATTCTGCAAGGACTGAATTTCAAAGGCAAAGTAAATTCGATGGATTGGAGCGAGTGGATCAACAACCCGTTATGGTCCAAATTGAATTTAAACCCCTTGCAAGGCCATGAAGAGACCCCCAAAACACCCGCCTTCCTGTACTCAAAAGACCTTCTGTCCTATCAGTACCAAGGTTTACCGCTAATCCCTTCTTCTTCGGAAACCAACAAGGCCACCTTGGGCTACCTCCATTTGGCCCAAATTGCTACAGCCCTCAGCGAATCCAAGGACAATGTTATTGCGCCTATGGAACAGCATGCTCTTCGATCTCTTGCCAATTTGGTTCATCAAATTGCCGCACGACTGCTACCCTCCGAAAACCCTTGGGCCGTTTGGCGCAAAATGTGGGGGATGCATCTAGGATCCGCTGCGCTGAACCCCGAAGGAAATGCACGTGAGGGGATCCGCCTGATGAGCCTTTCGGATACTTTGGCCATGGACTTTGACTATATGGTATTCAGCGGGCTCAACGAAGGTGTCCTTCCTCGTCCAGGCAGGTACAAGGGTATGCTTAGTTTTGATTTGCGAAGATCTTTTGGTCTGCCGGAACCTTGGGCGGAAGAGGCGCGTCAAGCCTACGCCTTTTACAGGTTGTTGCAACATTGCTCCGAAGCCTTATTGCTCTACGCCCATAGCGGGGCAGATGGCAAAGTCACCGAAAAAAGTCGTTTTCTGCAGCAGCTGGACTTGGAATACCGAGGGTCAATGCAAACCACTCACCGAGAATTACCTGTATATCTCCCTCCCACCACGGATCATTCCATTACCATCCCCAAGACGGAGGCTGTTCTGGACCTGCTTCGTCAAAAGCTTCGCACCAAATCCATTAGTCCATCATCCTTGAGTATCTACCTTAAATGCCCTCTACGGTTTTGGTTCGCTTATGTTAGGGATCTGAAGGCCACAGAAGAAATTGAGGAGCAACTCAATGCAGGTCAAATTGGCAGTCTTTTTCATTTGACCCTGGAAAACCTCTTTGAACCGATGGAAGGACAAGATCTGCTTCCTGAGCATTGGAATGCACTCTTCGAACAAATTCCTGAGGCATGGGATAAGGCCTGTAGCCACAAGGATTTCAAACATTATTCCTTTGATCAAGGCGTGAATGTTTTGGTGAAGCGCATGGGGCTCCAATTCTTGGAGGAATATTTCCGCGGTGAAGCGAAACGCAGCCAGCATGTACGCATTCGGCTTCTTGGCCAGGAACTCAAATTTGATCAGGCGACCTTGGAGGTGGACGGCATTTCAATCGCATGGAGGGGGCGCTTGGATCGTTTGGAAAGCAATGCGGGGAGATCACGCATTGTGGATTTCAAGTCCGGGAACATGACCAGCAATTCCAAAGAACTGGAACTCGAATCTTTGGACATCGCTATGGATGGGGACCATGACAAAGCCTTTCAGCTCTTGTGTTACGCTTGGTTGTCCCATACGAACCCCCAGCCCCAGCGTCGTAACCAAGCCGTACTCGATGATCCTATAACTCTTCCCCTGGAGTTGGGGATCGTACCTTTGCAGCAAGCTGCGAGAGGCACCCGTTTGCTCAAGGTGGGTGGTCAAACTGAAATCGATCTCTCCACCATCCTTGCCTTCGAGGATCTCCTGCGTGGCATCTTTCGCGAACTCTTGGATCCTCAAAAACCCATCCTTCAAACGGAGGACGAGGACCGATGCAAATACTGCGATTTCAATCGAATTTGCCGAAGATCCGCTGACGATTAGGCGAATAGGCCCAAGCGTCTTATCTTCGTTCCATTCCCTTATAATGCAGATATGGCCCCTTTAGCTCCCTTTAACCTGAACGCATGGCTTGAAGCGAACCGCCACCTTCTCAAGCCCCCTGTGGCCAACAAAAACCTCACCCCCGAGAGTGATGATTATATCGTAATGGTCGTTGCGGGGCCTAACGCCCGCAAAGATTACCATTACAACGAAACGGAGGAAATTTTCTACCAATTAGAGGGTCATATCACTGTCAAAACCCAGCAAGATGGCCATTGCGTTGAATACGCCTTAGGCCCTGGCGATTTATTCGTTTGTCCCGCCAAAACCCCTCATTCCCCTGTACGCCAAGAAGGATCCATCGGGCTGGTCATTGAGCGTATTAGGGCGGGCCGTGGCTTCACCGACGGATTGCTATGGTACTGCGAGCAATGCAATCATCCCTTGCATGAAACCCACTTCGAATTACTCGATATCGAGAAGGACTTTATTCCACACTTCAAGGACTTTTACAACGACGAGTCCAAGCGTACTTGCCCATCTTGCGGACAGGTGATGGCATCCGATCCCCGTTTTGTCTGATACGGCTTTGCGGTCCATCGATATCCATACCCATATCCTGCCCAAGGAACTACCCGATTGGGCTACCCGATATGGCCCAGGCGATTGGATTTCTCTTCACCACCAAGAGGGGTCTTGTCCTGCATGTGCGGTGATGATGAAGGGGAACAAGGTCTTTCGGCAAATTGAAGCCAATTGTTGGGATCAGCCACAACGAATTTCGGAAGTGGAAGAACTTGGAAATCATGTGCAAGTTCTTTCCACAGTACCTGTGCTTTTTCATTATTGGGCACCAGCTTCCAATGCCTTGGATACATCGCGTTTTCTAAACGACCACCTGGCCGAAGCAGTTAATCAACACAAAACACATTTTCTTGGTTTGGGAACCGTCCCCATGCAGGATCCCGATTTGGCATGCCTCGAAATGGAACGCTGCATGGTGGAACTAAGATTGTCAGGAATTCAAATTGGCTCCCATGTCAACCAATGGAATCTAAACGATCCTGCACTGCATGGTTTTTATGCGAAGGCCGAAGAATTAGGGGTTTCCTTGTTTGTACATCCCTGGGATATGGTGGGTCAAGACAAAATGGACCGCTACTGGCTTCCTTGGTTAGTAGGTATGCCCGCGGAATCTGCCTTGGCCATCTGCTCAATGATTTTTGGGGGGATCTTTGAGAAATTCCCCAGGTTAAGGGTGGCTTTTGCCCACGGTGGTGGATCATTTCCTGGAGGTTTAGGCCGAATCGTTCGAGGTTACGAAGCAAGGCCCGATCTGGTTGCCGTGGACAATCCGGTGCACCCCACCGAATACCTTGGCAAATTCTGGGTGGATTCTTTGGTGCACGATCCACAAATGTTACGTTATCTTATTGAAATCGTGGGCTCCAACCGCGTTGCGCTGGGCAGTGATTATCCTTTCCCTCTGGGCGAGGCCAAAGCAGGACAGCTTATTCGCTCCATGAATTTGGACAAGGAGCATGAATTGGATTTGCTCTATCGCTCCGCCCTGCAATGGTTGGACCTCCGCGAGGAACAAGTCTGGACGAAGTAGCCATGGGCAATATTGGTGTTTTTGACTCAGGCATGGGCGGGCTGAATATCCTCAAGGCCCTGCGTGGACTCATGCCGGAATATACCTATTGTTATCTTGGGGATAATGCCCGGGTTCCCTACGGAAACCGATCTTTTGACGCGGTGTATCAATTCACCAAGGAATGTGTTTACAGTCTGCTCGCAGAGGGTTGTCCTTTGGTCATTGTCGCTTGTAACACTGCATCTGCCAAAGCATTGCGTGCCATTCAACAAAACGATTTGCAGCAGTGGCAAGCTGAACTTGCTCCCAAAGGCCCAACCCTCAAGGTATTAGGCGTCTTGAGGCCGACCACCGAAATTGCCGGGAACCTAACCCGCAGTGGGCATTTGGGATTGTTTGCGACAAGGGGCACGGTGGAATCCAATTCGTACGGCATCGAAATCGAACGATTTTTTCCGCAAATCACTCTGCATCAACAGGCCTGTCCCTTATGGGTTCCTCTCATAGAGGAGGGAAGATTAACCGGCCCCCTGACGGAAATGGCCGTGAAAGAATGCGTTGAACAGCTTTGCCAACGAGCCCCCGACATGGACGCGCTTATCCTTGCTTGCACCCATTTCCCCTTGCTGACCCCTGTGATTCGGCGTTGCCTCCCACCCGAGGTCGAGATCATCGAACAAGGTCCCTTGGTTGCACAAGCTCTGAAAAAATACCTCGTCAAGCACCCCAATTTGGAATCTTGTCTGGAACACGAATCTACCTGCACCTACTACACCACAGATGATCCTCTGCGCTTCAACCGAAACGCATCGCTATTCCTTCATGAAAGCATACATTCCCTGCGCTTTCATCAATGAATGGTATCAAAATCACCAAGGCATGGATCATGGAGGTCCGGAACCACGGTCAAACCGATAGGGCCTTGCCCATGGAGGCCTATATGCGGCATCAATTCCCTTTCCTGGGATTACCCAAAGCTGCAAGGCAAAATCAGCAATCGGTGTTATGGGATAGGCTCAAGGATTTTACGCCGAACAGCTCCGAAGAAGTCCAGGAAATCGTTGATTTGTTATGCAAACAGAACGCCAGAGAATTTCAATACACCGCCATGGAACTGGCTTGGAAATATCGTAAGCTATGGTCGGGGGACTGGCCTGAGCATGTTTACCGCCGCATTCAATCCAAGAGTTGGTGGGACACGGTAGATTGGTGGGCGCCCAAAGGATTGGGGATTTACCTCCTGGACCGTGGTGGCGGCAACTGCCCTGCCTTCGAGGGAGTCCTGGATCACCTTCATTCACATAACAACTTATGGATGAATCGATCAGCCTTGATTTTGCAACTCCACTGGAAAGACCAAACCCGCTTTGATTGGCTATGCACCCTCTGCCTAGATCATCGCCAGACCAAAGAATTTTTCTTGGCCAAGGCCATGGGATGGGCCTTGAGGCAATATGCCAGGACCAATCCAAGGGCCGTTCTGGAATTCGTTGGCCAACACCCGGAATTACCCAATCTCACCCGAAGGGAGGCTATCAAGCACTTGGGCTGAATCCCTCCACAAAGGTATGCGAGGCAGAGCACAGGTCAATCGAACGGCCTGACCACCCACCGGATGTCCAAAGGATAGGCTGTAGGAATGCAACGCAATGGAATGATCCTTGAGGGCGATAGGGTACCCGTATTTGACATCACCGACAATGGGATGACCCATGGCCGCAAGTTGGGCCCGAATTTGATGCGGCCTGCCTGTAACCGGACGAACCTGTAACAACGATTGACCATTCAGGTGGGCCAAGAGGGTGTAATGAAGCAACGCCTCTTTGGAATCTCTGACCTCAGCATCATGGGCATTTACGCGATTTTTTTCGTGGTTTTTTTTGAGGAAATGGCGAAGCGTACCCGATTCCTTATTCACCTTGTCTTTGACCAAGGCCAAATAACTTTTCTGAACCTCTCTATCCCTGAACAAACGATTCATTCTTTCTAAGGACTTGGAAGTCTTGGCAAAGAGCACCAAACCTGATACGGGACGATCAATTCGATGGATCACTCCCATGAAGGCTTCTCCAGGCTTTTGATGCCGCACGGCCAAATCCTCTCTGACCACGGAGAAAAGATCCAGGTCCCCGCCGGGGTCCGGTTGGGTCAACATGCCCGACGGTTTGAATACCGCTATCAAGTGATTATCCTCAAACACAATATGCCAGTCCTTCATAATTTTTGCTATTGCTTTACGCCTAATATTGTTCGGAGGAGGAAGGGAAATCACCGCTGCGCACATCGCGTACATAATGGGCCACGGCCTCACAGATGATCTGGTCCAATTGAAGGTATCGTCGTAGAAACCGTGGAGAGAAATCAGAGTTTAGGCCTAACATATCGTGCATCACCAAAACCTGTCCATCCACCGCCGATCCCGCGCCGATTCCGATGACCGGGATTTGTACCGAACTTGCCACTTTGGCCGCCAAGGTGGACGGTATTTTCTCGAGCACCAACGCAAAGCAACCTGCTTCTTGGAGGGCATGGGCATCTTCCATCAGGCGTTCCGCTTCAGCCTCTTCGCGGGCCCTAACCGTATAGGTGCCAAACTTGTATATGGATTGGGGAGTCAGACCCAGGTGACCCATCACCGGAACACCAGCGGTCAGAATACGCACGATAGATTCCACCACTTCTTTGCCCCCCTCCAACTTCACGGCGTGGGCCCCCGCTTCTTTCATAATGCGGACTGTGCTCTGCAGAGCTTCTTTGGAATTTCCTTGGTATGAGCCAAAGGGCAAATCCACCACCACCAAGGCTCTTTGTACCGCCCTAACCACCGCTGAAGCATGGTAAATCATTTGATCCAAGGTAATGGGCAGAGTGGTTTCGTGCCCGGCCATAACGTTGGAAGCCGAATCACCCACCAACAGCACATCAACCCCTGCGCTGTCCAAAAGCCGGGCCATGGTATAATCGTAGGCCGTAAGCATTGAGATTTTCTCGCCGGCCTCTTTCATTTCAGTTAGGGTATGGGTAGTTACCCTTTTGACTTCACGATGAATGGACATGAATGCAGGATTAAAATAAGGGGTCAAAGGAAAGGCCGAATGGCCGAAACCGGGATTGAAATGCAATTTGTAGTGGAAAATTAGCCTTTAATGTCGTAATTCGCACCATTGTCATTCATGTTCTGGTCAAACTAGTCCATTAACTCTTGCCCCTTGCCTAACCTATTCCGCATCTTGGTGCTCCTGTCCGCGCTGGCTTTGGGGGCCTGCTCCACCGATATCGACGTCAATGCGCCCTGGAAGGAAGAGACCATTGTTACAGGCCTGATTGACCCCAACGATGCGGTACATTATTTGCGCATTCACAAAGCTTTCCTGGACCCCAACCGCAATGCTTTGGTCGTTGCCCAAATTCGTGACTCCCTTTACCATGATATTGCACGTACCTCCGTTTGGGTTGAGATATGGAAAAACGGAACACGACGAGACTCTCTGCCATGCACTCCCTTCGACACGTTGGTACAGGGTGGCTCTGGAATATTCCCCGATACGGTTCGCTTGTACCGATTCTATTCCCCATTAGTGAACGGCAAGCCTCTGTTGGACAGCAGCGCTGAGCATCGTCTGCAAATTCTGACCCCCTCTGGGCTAATCGTCAGCGCCTCCATGTATCCCATCGGCTCCAACAATTCCCTTCCAATTGGATTACCACCAGGGGGATGGACTGTGCCTCCACCCAATTTCACTGGACTGAATTGGAGCTCCAATGGAGGGCATGCCCTGAATATTCGGGTCCCGGCCAACACTGAACGATACAACGCCTCCATTCGGGCCTATTATGACGAATGGTGCGTGGACTCCGTTCCACCGGGTCCACCACCTCATCCCGACACCCCGGGCCTGAAGCTCAAATACATTGTTTGGCCAATAACCAACAACGGCATTAACCCTGGGACCGCTTTCGTGACTAGGATCTATGGGCGCAACCTTTTTTCGTTAATGAATGCGACCCTGGCCAAAGAACTCCGTACCCATCGTCGTCTGCGCGGCACTTTGTTCAATTTTTATTGGTTGGACGAACCCTTTGGAACGTATTTGCAGGTCACCAATTCGAGTCCTTCCATGTCCGATGTGAAGCCCACCTTCACCAATATTGTAAACGGTTACGGCCTTTTTGCCTCGCGAAGGCAATTGCCCAACCCTTCCACCGATACTACGCTAAGCCCCTACCCGTTCAGGAGTCCCTTTTGGAGGCAGGCCTTGGGGGGTACAGGCACCGATAGCCTGCGATTTAAATATCCGGACCTTAATTTCCAGCCTTAAGCTGCGTCAACTTGGCTCTGTAACGTCAAAGGCGGCAGAAATCACGGGCCTAAACTGACAACTTGTCATTTTGTGATTCAGGGGAGTGCCTGTTCCCGCTTTGGCATGGTTCTTGATTCTTTTAAGGAAAAAACCAATCAAAATGAAAAAAATTATCGGCATTGACCTTGGAACCACCAACTCCTGTGTTTCTGTCATGGAAGGAAACGAATACGTCGTCATTCCCAACAGCGAAGGTCGCAGAACCACACCCTCTATCGTAGCATTTTTGGCGAACGGTGAAATCAAATCCGGTGACCCCGCCAAGCGTCAGGCCATCACCAATCCTGAGAAAACCATCGCATCCATCAAGCGATTCATGGGGCGTAAATTCTCTGAAATTTCCGAGGAACTCAAATACGTAGCTTACAAAGTAGCCAAAGGGGATAACGATACCCCCAGAGTTCAAATTGATGACAAGCTCTACACTCCTCAAGAAATTTCGGCAATTACCCTTCAAAAAATGAAGAAAACCGCTGAGGATTATCTCGGCTACGAGGTATGCGAAG
>SXGQ01531739.1_pt1 | contig 42286 bp, 43 predicted proteins | sample 3178371 | NCBI WGS metagenome assembly SXGQ01 (sample SAMN11356859, study PRJNA531348) | freshwater metagenome | isolation source: freshwater sample F1-20 | place: China: Fuxian Lake, Yuxi | collected 2017-12-25
CACATGCACATACTCGCCTTTTTTGCGCGCAGATGTGGGTTGAATTTCAGTGTCAGTGGGCTCCCATGCACATGCTGAATTGAGGGCTTGTGGTTTGGGTGGCACTTCTTTTTTATCGGTCTCGTGCAGTCCGGGCAGAGGCTGTTTGTCTCCCTCAGATACAGGTGCGGGTGGAGGCGAGGGTGCAGGCGAGGGTGTGACCAGCACCGCTTCTTGTTTGGGCTCTGGCTGAGTTGCTTGAATGGTGGCTTCAGTGGAAGGCTTGCTGACAGAATTGGAAGATTGCTGCACCAGGAAAAATACAGCCATCAAAACGGCCATCACCATCAGTGCACCCACCAGCCCCGAAATTTTGAAGGCTGGCTTTGCGGCAGCAGCTTGTTGGGGCGGAATTTCTAGGGGCGGTGAAGGTGTAATTGGAACGCTGGCTGCAACTTCAATTTGAAGCGTGTGCCCAAAAAATTGCAAAAGCTTCTTGCCGGTTGAAAACTTAATTTCTGAGTTGTAAAACCCAGAATTGCCACCCGTTTCCAGTTGCGCCACCTGAAGCACCGAAAGCATGTTGCGACGAGCCAAGGTGGCGCGGTCCATCCCTGCACGCTTGCGCAAACTTTCTAACAGAACACCATGCTCATGGGTCCATTGGGGCTTGTTCATGGGGCCTGCCAAGGATGGATTGAAATATTTTGCAATCTTGAATTCTAATGATCAACATATAAATCAGCAAGTTAGCAATTTTTTTGCAAGAAAAACCTCAACTGGCGCGCTAGACGGCTTGATTTGGACTGCCTAGAATCCGCTTCCCCAGCTTCCTTATCCTATGCAACTCATGTGGCTCTCTGGCCCCACCGGCCAGGTTAAATCTGTCTCTATCACCGCGCGCAATATTTTGATCGCGGCAGGTGCTTTGGCCATGGCCATTCTGCTTTTGGGCTTTGTGCTCAACTGGGTTGGCTTGCGGGTGGCGGTTGAATACAACCCAGACCTTGCGCGCAGTTTGGGCGGCGTGACCACAGAGGCCGAGCAATTGCGAATGGAATCTGTTTACAGGCAAAACCTGAGGCAACTCCAATCATCCTTGGATCAAACGGTTCAAGATGTGAAAAAACTGGAGGCCCTCAAAAACAGGTTCATGAATTTGGCCACGCCTGCAGGCCTGAAGGACAAAGCCCCGGCTTTGCAAAACGCCAAAGGGGGCCCCTTTGTGCTGCCCAACCCGACGCAAAATTGGATGGGTCAACTATTCAAGCAGCCCCTACAAACCGAATTGCAACAAACGGCTGAGCACGTTCAATCCGTCAACCAATTGCTGGCACTTCAACAACAAGATTGGCAAAACCATTTGACTTGGCTTGAAGCTTTGCCCATTGCTTTGCCCATACAAGGTGATTTTAAAATGACAAGTGGCTATGGCGTTCGAAACGATCCGTTCACAGGCAGTCTGGCCATGCACGAAGGCATTGATGTTGCGGCCGAAGTTGGCACTCCTGTTGTGGCGCCGGCCCAAGGGCAAGTGGTTCGATCGGAATGGGACCCCACCTATGGCAATGTGATTGAAATTAGACACGCAGAAAATTTCATCACCCGTTATGCACACCTCAGCAAACGCTTGGTGGCAGTCAATGCAACGGTGCAAGGCGGCGCACTCATTGGCAATGTGGGCAACACCGGCAGATCAACGGGCCCTCACTTGCATTACGAAATCTTTCAAAACGGCCGAGTTCTCAACCCGCTGACCGTTTTGCCGGCCACATCCCGTTGAACGCTTGACACAATCAGCCGTTCACCCAACCACTCCACTTAACAGGCACTATGTTCGAAAAATTCAACCGCCAGTCAATGGCCGCCAGTTCTGAAAAATTTGACACCATCGTTGGCCGAACCACCACCATTCAAGGCAACTTGATGCTGTTGGACAGCGTGCGCATTGATGGCCGAGTGGTGGGCAACATTGAGTCGGCGCCAGACTGCAAAATTGCAGTAGCCATTGGCCCCACGGGTGAAGTGACGGGTGACATCAAAGCGCACCGGGTGATGGTGGCGGGCAAAGTCTTTGGGCACATTCATGCGGTCGATCGGGTTGAATTTCAAAAAGACTCTTGGGTTCAAGGCGATATTTCCTATGGCTCCATTGCCGTAGAGCACGGTGCCAAGCTGTCTGGGCTTATCCTTCAAAACAAAGCGCTAGACGAATCGGCTTCGGCCTCGGGTGCACAAGCTGCCATCCAAAGCGCCCAGTCCACCAAAAACACCAGCTAAGCCTCAATTTCTGAGCTGCTTATCAGCCAGCCTACAATGGGCCAATTTTGAGTATCATTGCCTAATAGCTGACTGATACTAGACCCTTAAGATTGTTTGCATGACATGAGTGAGTTCGGAGCGCGTGGCCAGGATTCGTCTTCTGAGTTTTTCTTCAGGGTGACCGATCGTCTCCAAATGGATAGTTGCCTCACCGCCTTGGCGCAAGATGGCAAAAGTGTGGTCATTTCCAGCGACTCCAACGAGCTCATAGACCATTACGGCGCCGCCTTTGTTCGCCGAATCAAGCAAAAACTCCCGCAAACGCAGCTCGAAGTATTTTTACCGCGTGACACCGAGGCCATGCTTGAGCGGTTCAATCAATTGCTCAACACCCTTTCTTTGGATGTGGCAACCAAACTTCGCTCAGGCATGGCGCCTGAAAAAGTATGGGTGGTGCACGATGCCAACGCCATGGGCGGGCATGAAATTCAACTGCTCACCCGACTCATCCAACAATTCCCAGGCGCAGGCATCAGTGTTATTTTGATGTTCACACAGGGCACATCACAAGGGGATGGCATTGCCAGCCAGAACAAGCAATTTATTTCTTGGTCCTTAGAGCGGCCGACTGCTGAACAAAAATTAGCGACCATTCAGCAGGCCCGAAAAAATGGCCAAGAGGACGCCGCTGTTGATTTCTTCAATCGGCTTAGCAAATCTTCTGTGAAAAAAATGCCCGCTGCTGCTGGCAGCATGGGCAGTGCTGCCCCTGTTGTTTCAAAAGCAACCACCCAAGAGCCGCCCTCAAAAAAGACCCGTCAAACTGCTAAGAGTTTTGCCGTCGTGGCGGCCATAGGCGCATTGTTTTGTGTTTCCATGGGCGTTGCGTTTTGGCTAAACCCAGAAGCGGGAGACCAAATCTTAGCCAAGGTCACTGACATCGTGGAGGGAACCGGCAAACCCCAGCAAAAAGAAGACAAACAAACACCCAATACTGCTGGAGCTGGAGCTGGAGCTGAAGCGAAGGAAGTTCCTCCAGGTGCCCCTAACCTGTCTCAACTTGAGCCTAAAGTTGAATTGATTCCGGGTCCTCTGCCACCGACAATTGCGCCTGTACCGCCGCCGCTGGCCCCCCCCGAACCTGCCAAAGAAGTTGCAACCAAAGTGATCACTGAATTGCCAGAGGTAGCCCTTAAAGGACGACTCTGGCTAAAGAGTTTGCCAGCGGATGGCTTCGTTTTAGAACATGAAAGTTTTGAAACAGTGAAAGAAGCCAGAGCATTTATCAAAGACAAAGAGTGGTTGATCAATGCGCGCATTGCACCGGTGTTTACTTTGGGAAAAGACGAAGCCAGATTTGCGGTTATGACTGGCCCCTTCAGGTCTGTTGAGCGCGCTAAAAATACCATTTCGCGCTTGAAGTTGTCTTCCAATGTCACCATCACTTCGGTGCAAATTGCAACCAACCAGTCCGAGCCCAACAAGCCCAACAAACCTTAAACTTAAGTTTGTTAGAGCTTCAGAGCCCGTCCATTAGATGGGAGACATGCCGCCCATTTTGACCTCACCCGCAATTTTGGGTGGAATGATCGTGATGGAAATTCGACGATTCAACGGGTTCATGGGGTCTTGAGGCATCGAAGGCACACTGTCACCATAGCCAATGACTTGCGAAATTCGTTCAGTGGGCACCTTCTCCAAAATCAATTCGCGCCTTGCAGAATTGGCCCGCTCGGCAGACAGCTCCCAATTGCTATAACCCACTGTGCCGCCACCGCCGTAGGGCTCTGCATCGGTATAACCCTCAATTTTTAATTTGTGCGTAGGACATTTGTTGGCCACAGCTGCAATTTTTTGAAATTGTTTTTTAGCAAAATCTGACAAAGTGGTGCCCCCTCTTTGGAACAAGGGCTCGCCTGCGTCTTTGAGGGTAATTCGCAATCCATCTGTGGAGTAGTCAATGTCAAAAGGAGCCTTGCCGGTTTGTAGCCCTGCATCGGCCGCAATGAGTGCTTTCAGTTCGTTGGCGACGGGCTCAATGCAAGAGGTGTCAATGCGCTCGCGTTTTGAAATATTGTCGAACAACATAACCCACACCACAATGAAGAAAGCCATGAGCACGGTGACGAAGTCGGCATAGACCAATTTCCAAGATCCGTGAGCTACCTCTTTTTTGTGTTTCTTGATAAAGCGACTTCGGCGTGACGGTGTTGCTTTTGTTTTAGTACCAGGCCCAGGCTTCAAAGGCAGTTCGGGCGTTTCAATGGCCGCCACTGAAGCGGTGCCATCAACAGCCCCCACTGGAGGTAAAGGCTGATTGTCTGAAACCGAACTCATACCAATTAACCCGTGAGCTTATTGCCAGATGTGGCCATCACACCCTCAGCCAGCTCTGTCATGGTGGGGCGTTGGTCGGTGAACATCACCTTGCGACCATATTCCACCGCAATCATGGGCGAGAAATTGCTGTAGTTGGCAATGAGAATTTCTTTAACGGCCTCGTAGGGTTTGACATCCTGTGCTGCCAACTGCTCCATGGAACGGCTAATGGGCAGCATCATGGCATAGGCTGAGAAAACGCCCAGCAAAGTGCCAATGAGAGCCTCCGAAATGAGGTCACCAATTTCGCCAGGCCCAATGCCAGTTTTAATGGAGGTCAAGGCATGAACCACACCCACAATGGCGGCCACAATGCCAAAAGCGGGCATGCTGTCGGCCAGTGTGGCAATAGACTCAGAGGGCTCAAGTGCTTCTTGGTTCATCACTTCAATTTCCTGCGCCATGACCGACTCAAGTTGCCCTAGGGTGACGGTTCCGTCCATCATCATGCGGAAATAATCGGTAATGAACTCTACCAGGCGCGTACTTTTGAGCACAGCAGGATATTTTGCAAACAGCTCACTTTGCTTGGGGTCAGAAATATCGGCTTCAATAGACAAGGCGCCATCGCGCTTGATCCTTTGAAGCAATTCAAACATCAAACAAAGCAGACCTAAGTTGGCGTCTTTGCCAGTATTTGACGGTAGAAAAATTCTGAAAAAAGCCCGAAACAGGCTTTTTAAGTTGCGCCACTTGTTAGAAGCTACCAAGGTACCGACCGCCGCACCAAAAATGATCAAAAATTCTGCGGGCACCCACAATTGTCCGGCGTGGCCGCCTAGCCAAAGAAAGCCACCAATCGTGCACCCAATGGCAATGATCCAACCAAAACCAATGTTCATATCTTAAAAGCGGAATGCGCTATGAGGTTAAAAGTAATCAAAAAATAGTAGCATCAAATAATGTGCAGAGCATTACAACTTTGAAATACAAAGCCTTTAATGCGCCTGAAAACAGGGCACACAATCCGAGCTCACAATTTTTGGAAAAGTGAATTTGAGTCTAGCTTCGTCATGATGGACTGAGCTGCCTGCAATAGTGCGTTGGATTTAACCAAACCAGCCGTAGCGGTGGCCAAATCAGTGTCTAGCAAGTTACTGCGTTGCACTTCCACATTGTTTTTTTGCACGTCGGCAGCCTCAGTGGCGGCATCCAGTTGATTTTGCAAAAGGCCAGTTTTAACTTGGGCCTGGGTCACTTGTTTCAACACCAATTGAATCTGGTCCATGTCACTGGCTGCCAAAGCCGTTCCGGCATTGAGCTTGTCTCGCACTGAGCCCATGAAGGTCATGACACTTTGTGCCATGCCAGTAGGAGCTGACATGACTTCAGAAAAACTCAAGGCAGTTTCTAAAGTGACATTGGGCGCAACCAAAACGCTTGTGGGCGTTGCTGTTCTTAAGATCTGTGCGCCGTTGGCGTCTTTGGCCTTCGACATTTGATCAACCGTGTTGTACAGGGTGCTTGCCTGCTGCCCCAAAGTTTTGAGTCCATCAATGCCTAGGGTACCATTGCCTGCTTGAACCATCATCTGCTGAAATTTGGTCAAAGCCAAATTGATGTTGTTCAATTGTGAGTCGGTCGATGTCAATGAAGCCATGATGTGATTTTGATTCACTTTGAACATGGCGAATTGGGCATTGTCCAAATCAATCTGTACACCCAGGCCAGCCGCCAAGGCATCGTCAGACGCTACTTGGTACTTACGGCCTGAAGAAATTTGCTGCTGATACTTCACCACATCAGAGGTGTGTTGCTGCATTGAGGAAACACCGCTGTCAAAGACCTGTTGGCTGCTAATTCTCATGGTTTAGGTCCTTGCTTATAAATTTTCACGACAACATGCCCAACAAAGTGTCAAACATCTGTTTTCCTGTTTGAATTAATTTGCTGGAGGCGTTGTAAAGCTGTTGATATTTGACCAAGTTGGCCGCTTCTTCATCCAAGTTCACCCCTGTGATAGAAGACTTTTGGTTGGCCAAGCTTTTTTCTAAAGCTTCATCAGATCGCAGGGTATTTTTCCAAGTGGCAATGGTCGTGGCCACGCTGCTTGTGATGAAAGTCACTGGCGAAGTAAAGGAATCACGTTTGCCCTGCAAAGCGGCAGAAGCGGTGGCGTCCATGTTGGTGAACTGCGAGTTGTCAAAGGTGCCGACCACCTTGAACTGACGTGCATCAAACTCTGCCTTGCTTAAGGCCGCATCGAGGGTCTGACGATAGTTTTTGCTGAGAGGATTGGAGCCTTCTACAAGCTCGCTGTAGACATAAGAAGTGCCATCTGTTTTTTTCCAAAGGCCGTCGAGCAAAGCTTTTCCAGCTGTGTCACTCGCAATACCAGTCAGGGGTGTAGGGTTAGAAGTGATGGAGGCAAAACCAAATATCGGCGCAATGGCATTGCCAGCGGCGTTGGTAATTTGATTGACACTTTGCACAAGTTGAGTGGCCAGCAAATTGATGCTTTTTTGCACAGTGGGTACAAAGTTCTGAATCAGATGAACATAAGCACCCGCTTTGCCATCTTGCAAAATAGTTTGGCCAGCAATCATCACAGAATTGCCATTGGCATCAAGTTGTGGCGTGATGCCATCGCTTTGCTTTTGCGCCACTGAAGGCATCACCAGCTTCACATAAACCGGATTGCGTCCATCCAAAGAGGCCACCTTGACTCTGAGGTCACTTAGCGGCATATCACTGCGAATAATGTTCGTACCTGATGAATTGGTAAATCCATTGGCAATTTCGCGATCTACCAAGTGTTGTCCATTGAGCAAATAGCTGGCTGTCGCATCTTCATTGATCAAGGTGGTGCCGCCGACCAACTCTTGAAGCTTGCCCACAATGCGATCTCGTTCGTCTAGCAAGTCTGCTGAGGCCGCAGCCAAACCAGGAATGGCTGCAGCGCGAATTTTGGCATTCACCGAAGCCAGTTGTGGCGTGAGTGAATTGGCCTGATTCAGCACATCGGCCAGCGCTTGCGACGCATTGCTTGAAATTTGACCCACAGAATTGGCCAAACCACGTACCCGATCGGCAACCAAGCGTGCATTGCCAATCAAACTTTGCTGGTAAGCAGCGTTGCTAGGCTCATTGGCAATAGAGCCAGCAGCATTGAAAAAATTGCCCAAGGCAGTGGCAATAGACGTAGCAGGCTCAGTGAGCATGGCATCCAAGGGTGCAACCGACTGCGTCAGTGCCTGGCTATAACTGGTCTTGCTTTGCTGCGACAGCAATTGACCTTGCAGCAAATTGTCAAAATAACGTGTGAAACCTTCAACGGCAAATGATGTGCCAGTGAGATCCATCGAAGAAGGCGACAAGCCATTGACCCGAACACTGGAAGTGCGGCGCACATATCCCTCAACAGACGAACCTGTGACGTTTTGGGAAGTGACCAACATGCCCGACTGAGCGGACTGAAGTCCGGCCATGGCGCTGTCGAAGAGGGCTGCTGTTCTCACTGAATGGTTCCGATGTGCTTAAGGCTTTACGGCATTGGCAGCAGAGTTGATTAACTGCGCTGCTTGGACCTGCTGAATCATTTGCTGGGCCATGGCTTTGCCAAAGCCAAAACCGCCCTGCGCCGCCATGTTGTTGGCCAATTGTTCATCTGCCAAACTCAAATAGGCCGCACTGCTGCCACCTTTGTTGCTCTCGCTGAAAACGGAATTGCGTATCTCGCGCATCATCTGGCGCAACAGCACAGCCTCAAAGTCTTGAGCAGTCTGTTTGATTTTCTGAATCTGAGGCGTGTCTGCAACGCCGCTAGAAAGCGGCTTTGCAGAAATCAGACCAGAGACAATGAGGTCGGCCATGTTAAATAATTTCCAACTCAGCTTGCAATGCACCAGAAGTTTTCATAGCTTGCAAAATAGACATCAAATCTTGCGGTGTGACGCCCAGCAAGTTGATAGCGCGGACCACTTGCTCTAATGAAGCGCCTTCTTCGACGCGCACCATTTGACCTGCAGGGCCAGGATCGATGCTGACGCGCTCATTGCGTTGGTTCACTGGGCGGTTGCGAGAAAACAATGATGGTGGAACCACTTGATTGCTGGCTTGTACTTGGATGGTCAGATTGCCATGGGTGACAGCGAAAGGCGCCAAACGGACTGACTGATTGACCACCACAGAACCAGTGCGAGCATTGATGACCACCCTCGCAATGTCTACAACAGGTTGAATTTCAAGTTCAAGCAATTGCGCCATCAAATTGACGCGTTGTGCTCTTTGAACGGGTACACGAACAGAAACAGTTCTGGCATCGATGGCCGTTACTGCATTTTCTTCACTCACCACCTTAGAGATGGCTTCAACAGCCCGCTGAATTTGAGCGTAATCCACTTTGTGAAAATTAAACTCAACCACAGGGTCCAAATCGGCTTCTGGCGCAGCTTGCTCCACAATACCGCCGCTTGGAATGCGACCCGATGACAACTGATTGATGGTGGTTCTGGCCATGGCAGTGCTCACAGAGGCACCTGGAATCACAATGGATCCTTGTGCTTGTCCATAGACTTGACCGTTGGCAGCCTTCAAAGGCGTCATGATGAGAGTGCCGCCGCGCAAACTACGGGCACTGGTTAAAGAGGATACGGTGACATCCATGGTCTGACCAGGGCGGGCCAATGCGGCCAACTCTGCTGTCACCATGACCACAGCGGCGTTGCGGGCTTGCAGATTGATGCCGGGTGGAATAGAAACACCCAGTGAATTGAGCATGGTAATGACTGACTGACCCGTAACAGGGTTGGCGCCAGAATTGTCGCCAGTACCGTCTAAGCCCACTACCAAGCCATAGCCAATCAATTGATTGGGGCGTAACCCCGACACCACGGCCATGTCTTTCAAGCGCGCCGCCATGACTTCTGACATGCTGAATACAAAAGCTGCGATCAAAAACCACTTAGAGAAAGTTCGATGGGTCATGGCCTCTGCCTCAGTTAGGAGAAAACTTGGTGAACAATTTGGTCAAGAAACCAGGGCTCTGAATTTGGTCTGTGATACCCTGACCCCGGTATTCAATGCGCGCATCAGCCACTTGAGATGACAACACAGTGTTACCCTGCAAAGTAGAGGGCGACACAATGCCGCCAAAGCGAATCACTTCTTCTTCGTGACCGACGGCCAAGCGTTTTTCACCGGCTACATTTAAATTGCCGTTGGGTAAAACTTCTATAACAGTCACGGTGATGGTGCCCAAGAATTGATTGGAAGCAGAAGAGCCACCCTTGCTATCAAAACTGGTGCTGCCATTTGAGTTCACACCGCCATTCAAACCAGTGGGTGATCCTGTACTTGTGCTCATGTTAAGACCAGCATTCAATCCATTTGAAGACAAGCGGCGCGCATTGGTGCCAATATCTTTGCTGGCGCGGGTTGTTTCATTCAACATCACAGTAAGGGTGTCTCCCACTCGAACAGCGCGGCGATCCTCAAAAAGACCTCTGTGAGTGGTAGCAGCAGGCCTTGAAGTCGGTACCAAAGAACCTTTGGAAGTAGCCACAAGGGTTTGAGTTTCAGGGCGCGCTGTAGTGTCGCCATTGACCAATGATTGCTTGGAAGCCGAGGGCAACTCTGCACAGCCTGCCAAAATAGCGGCTACTGAAATAAGGAAAGAGAGTTTTTTCATCACAGTTGTCCTAACTTTTGCAGCATTTGATCGGAAGCCGAAACTGACTTGGCTGTAATTTCATAAGCACGCTGTGCAGCGATGAGTGAGACCAACTCTTCAGCCACGTTCACATTCGATTGCTCGGTGTAATACTGGGTGATGGATCCCATGCCGTCTTTGCCAGCAACACCCACTTGAGCCTCACCGGAAGACATGGTTTCGTAGTACAAACCACCGCCCGCAGAAGCCAAGCCTGTTGGGTTGACAAAGTTCACCATTGCAATTTGATCGGCTTGGGCTGGGGCTGTCGAGTCGGCCAAGTTGTAGCTCACGGTGCCGTCGGTTCCAATGGCAACCGTGGTTGCTTTAGAGGGAATCACGATACCCGCTGCACCGGCGCTGGCAGATGTGATGCTGCTTTGTCCCAAAAGCACATTGCCACTGGCTGTCACAATTTGTCCTTTGTCGTTGCGCATGAAATTGCCTGCACGTGTGTAAGCCACGCCATTGGCTGTTGATACAGCAAAGTAACCATTGCCATTGATGGCCATGTCCAAGGGGTTTTGGCTTTGTACCAAAGAGCCCGCGTTGTTAATGCGCTGAGTGGCTGCAATGCGAGCACCGTTGCCTGCTTGCAAGCCAGCTGGCACGTAGCTGGCAGAATCTTCGTTCAAGCCAGGTGCACGAATATTTTGATAGAGCAGGTCTTCAAAAATAGGGCGAACGCGTTTGTAGGCTGTGGTTGAAACATTGGCCAAATTGTTGGAGATGGTATCCAAGTTGGCCTGTTGTGCATCCATGCCAGTTTTGGCAACCCATAATGATCTCAACATTTTCTAGCTCCTTCATTCACGGGTGTTTAAACCCTGGACAAGGACATCAAAGCCCCTGCAGATTTTGAATTTTGTTCAGCAACTTGAACCAAACGAATGTTCAAGTCAAACAAGCGGTTTTGCGCAATCATTTGAACCATGGCCTGTGCTGCACTGACATTGCTGCTTTCTAAAGAAGCAGGCACCAAACGAATGTCATCTAAAGATGCCAAATCTTGGGTAGAGGTAAACAAACCGTCGGCCTGACGTTCCAAAGTGTGTGGCGCTGGGTTGACCAACTTCAAACGTGCCACAGGCGTTTCAAATTTTTGGCCTGGCAATGTGGCTGTGATCGTGCCATTGGACTGAATGGTCACATCTTGACTACCTACCGGAATTTGAATGGTTTGGTTTTGCTCATTCAAAACACTCAAGCCCGATGAGTTGACCAAAAAACCTTGCGCGTCCATGTGAAATTTGCCAGCACGTGTGTAGGCTTCTTGGCCGTTGCTGCGAAGTACCGCAAACAAGCCTTGATCTTGAATGGCAGCATCCAATGCATTGCCCGTGGCAGTCACTGCGCCTGGCGTCCAGTCTGCGCCAGGTGTTGAATCAACAACAAAGGCGCGAGAGTCTGCACTGCTTCCGTTCACAGGCACGGCCCGAAATGAAGACAACATTTCTCTAAAACCTGGCGTTTGCAAATTGGCCATGTTGTGCGATGTTGTGGCCAACTGCCCCATGGCGCTTTTGGCACCGGTCATGGCAGTGAAGACAAAACGATCAATCATGATTTAAGCCAGGTTTATTAAGAAGTTAAAAAGATCAACCGACCATTTGCAATGTGTCGCGCAATGTCTGGTCAACGGCTTTCAAGCTTTGTGAGTTGGCGCTGTAAGAGCGTTGCAAAATCATCAAACGAACCAGTTCGTTGGCCAGGTCAACGTTGGATGCTTCAAGTGCTTGGCTGCGAATTTCGCCCAATACACCCGTACCAGCTCGGCCTACGGTGACGCCCGTGCCGTCTTTTTCGGTACCAGTCATGTTGGATGCAGCAAACGCATTCTTACCAACCGGAATAAGGCCTTCTTCGTTGTCAAAACTCACCATGGCAACTTGGCCAATGAATTGTTGTTTGCCAGTGCCATAGACACCGACGATGCGGCCTTCATTGTCAACTGTGACCTTGGTCAAGCGTGAAACAGGCTCACCATTTTGGATGCTCTTGGTCATTTGGAAAGCGCCTGCGTGAAGCTGAGTGCCTGACAAATCAAGATCCAAAATCAAGTCAGAACTGCCACCCGCTTGGTTGGTGAGACGGCTGGTCAACTTGGTGGTTGTTTTGAACATGGGATCGCCAGACAAAGAGTCTTTCACGATGGAGTCGATGTTCTGGCCACCCATGAAACTGAGCTTGGCAACTGTTTTATAGCCTGTGCCGTTGGCACCTTGTGTTTCTGGGTTGGCGGCGCGACTGGAAAATGTAGAGCTGTCTTGGTAGTCGTAAAACTTGCCATCAATCGATGCGTAGACTTCCACTTGTGAAGTAGTGGTGGTCAAAATTTCACCAGAAGTTTTTTTGTTTGTGGCACCTGTGACAGGAATTTCTGTGCCTTCAGGCGTGATCAAAGTCATCGACAAGGGGCGCTTGAAAGTAATCGCTGCGCCAGAGGTAGAAGCACCAATTGCGCCAGACACTGTGATGTTCGTGCCATTGATTGCAGTGATGGTTGTGCCAGTGTCCGTTGTTCCCAAATACACCTTGTCTCCAACCGCTAAGCCAGCTGCTGTTGTCACAGCAACTGTTGTAGCTGCGGCCAATGTGTCGGCAGTTGTTGTGGTTGCATTGTCTTTGTTGAAAAACGAAATAGATGCGCCACTGGGAACTGTCACGTTGGCACTTGTTGTGAGTGAAGTAGCACCAGCGGTGTAGGCTGCTACCGTTACACCAGAATCAACGCCATTGATAAACACTCTCATGCCAGCAGTTACTGTTACCGCTGCGCCTGCACTGCTTGGCGCTGCTGTTAAAGAGACGGTTGTGCCAGCTGATGTAGCACTTGCCAAGGTTGAGGCAACCGGTGCTGTGTTCACACGCAACACGGTTTCCCTGTTCAAAGTTACGCTGGTCGTGCCCAATGTATTGGGCGATGCTGCAGTGCTGGGTGTGTAGGTATAACCTGTAGCACCCGAAGTGATTGACAATGTTGAATCTGTGATGCGCCGGTAGTACACCTCTAAGGTGTGTGAATTACCTGAGTTGTCAAAAACGGTCTGTGTGGTTTTGTTGTTGTAAGTGGCCTGAGTGGGGTCAAATGAAACGTTGGCCGTTTTGGTAAACGCTGTGGAAGTGGAGTCCAGCATGGCCGACAAAGTGGAATAGGTAGTGGCATTGCCTGGCAAGTTGCTGTCGGGCATGCGCAGCAAGCCATTGTTCTTAATCAAGTCATCCGTCATTTGATTGCCATCAAGCGTTGGCTGATAGCCTGTCAGGTACATGCCATTTTCATTGACGATGTAGCCGCTCTTGTCCACTCCAAATTGACCATTGCGCGAGTAATAAACGGCAGAAGGGTCAACTGTTTCTGCACTGCCAGAGCCTTGCAGCAAACGGAACATGCCTTTGCCACTGATGGCCAAATCCAAAGGATTGGCAGAGTTGGTAATGGCACCTTGCGTCATGGCCCTGCGCACACCCAAAGTTTGGCTACCTTGCCCGGTTGCCGGCTGGTCAGACGAGTTGCTGCCATTCAGAAACTGCGTGGCAAACACATATTCGCCAGATTTGTAGCCAATGGTGTTGGCGTTGGCAATGTTGTTACTCACGGTGTCAATGGCTTGGGAAACGTTTTGCAGTCCAGAGAGTGCGGTTGCGATATTGCTCATGTCAATGTCCTCGGGTTAATCTGTTGGTTCAAAAAAATTAAATGGCCAGCCACTTGACGATGTCAGTGGTCAAAATGTTGCGTCCATCGCTCAGACCGACTTTCATGTCTGCGCCTTCTTGACCGATGCTTGCCACCATGGCGCCCACATAGGGTTTGGGTGAAGAAGTTTTGCCTTGTGCATCTTTGGCAGTCAGTTCAAGCGTGTAAATGCCAGAGGCCACTTGCTTACCAGCATCGTTGCCACCATCCCAAATGAAATCGCTCATTCCTGCTGGGGTGGGTCCGAAATCAAACTGATTGACGATTTGTCCGCTGGCATCGCGAATCACGGCTTTCAAGGAATCGGCGGGTGCATCCAACTTGGCTGCCATGCCCACGGCGTGTCCAGCGTAGTAAATCTGTGAGCCTTCAGCCAAAGCTGTTTTGCCAACACTTGAGGACAAGTTCATGAAGTTGGCCGATTGCATCTGCGCCACCAAAGAGGTCACCGATGTGTTCAATTTGTTAATGCCATCCACCTGGTTCAGCGCAGCCAGCTGTGAAGTCATGGCGGCGTTGTCCATGGGGTTCATCGGATCTTGGTTTTGCAGTTGCACCGTCAACATTTTCAAAAAATTCTTTGAAAGATCAGCTGAAGAAGTGCCATTGCTGGTCGCCGGTACGGGCGGTGCAAAGCGGTCATAAACAGGAATGTTATTGATCGTTGTTGACATGATTGCTTCCTTTATTTACCAAGATCCAGCGTCTTGAGCATGAGTTGCTTGGTGGTGTTCATCATCTCAATGTTGAACTGGTATGCGCGTGATGCAGACACCATGTCGACCATCTGCTCTGCTGGGTTCACGTTGGACATGGTGATGTAGCCTTTAGAGTTGGCCAAGGGATGGCCAGGGCGGTATTCCATCCTTGGTTCAGCGTTGCTTTCTACAATGCGAGCTACCCTCACACCTTGGCCCACTCGGCCTGCACGAGCTTCAGATTGCAATACCACATGGCGTGCGCGGTAAGCTTGACCATCCGCGCTCACAGCGCTTTCGGCATTGGCGACATTGGACGCGATCAAGTTCAGGCGCAATGACTGCGCCACCAAACCTGTTGTGCCGACATCAAAAGTGCCTAACAAGCTCATGATGGCTGTCCTGTGATGGCAGACAAGCGCGTGCGAAAGGAAGAGCCTAAGAAGCTGATAGCGGCTTCAGTGAAAAAGGCGTTCTTCACAAAGTTGCCACGCTCAATGTCGGGGTCTACTGTGTTGCCATCTAAAGAAGGCTGAACACCCACTCGAAACATTTGCTTGGGCGATTGAACAGAAGAAGTCATGTGAATGTGGCCCTGATGCGTGCGTTCGAGGCTCACAGAATTTGTATTATTTTGGCCAGACAAGCGCTGCATCAACACCGATTGAAAATCGATGTCGCGCGCTTTGTAATTGGGCGTGTCTGCGTTGACCAAGTTTGAGCTGAGCAATTCATGGCGAAGACTGCGCAACTTGAGTGCGGCTTCTCCAAATTTCAGCGAGTCAAATTGAGGGACGGTGTTCACGTTAGATCCAATAAATTAATCAAATTTCTCAGATACTTCGCAAACAGCGTGCCAACCCACTAAAACTTCCAAAAACACCATAGTTGGGTGCTTTAAGTGGTACAAATAGCCCAAAACCGATCCTTAACTGGTTTTCACGGCAAAAATTGCAGGCCTGCCTTGTTGGCCCTTGGCAATTTATGCCGCGAAAACACAAGCTCAGAGATTTGAATTGGCAGAGTCCTCAGACAACAGTGAAGAAAAAGAACTAGACCCGACGGAGCGGCGGCTTGAACGCGCGCGCGAGGAGGGGCAGTTCGCCCAATCTCGAGACCTCACCACTTTCTTGGTGCTTTTGCTGTTTGCCGCTTTTTTTGTGGGGGTTGGCGGTTTTTTAATGACGGGCATGGTGGAGTTGGTCAAGCAAGGCCTGACGTTTGGCGTCAGTGAAGACTGGCAAAGCCACTTGAGCGACTGGGCCAGTGGCCCCTTGTTCGTCGCCATGATGTGGATTTTGGCCATCGTGCTGCCCTTGTGGTTGGTCTCAGCCTTGGCGCCTTTGGCCATGGTGAAATTTCAGCCGGTTTGGGCTTTCAAACTCAATCCTGACAGGCTTGACCCTTTTGCAGGCCTTGGCCGAATATTTTCTACTGACACCCTGACCGAGGTGGCCAAGAATATTTTGAAGGTCATTGTGGTGTTTGGTGTGGGCGTGGCCTATGTCACAAGCCTCATGGGCAACCTCAGCGTTTTATCCAGACAGGATTTAAACCAAGCGTTGGCCAACAGTTTGGGCCTCATTGAAACGGGCTTGCTGCTGCTGCTGTTGCCCATTTTGGTGGTGGCAGCGGTAGACGTGGTCATTCAGTGGTTCAGCTTCTCAAAGAAAATGAAAATGAGCCCAGAAGAGTTGAAGCAGGAGATGAAAGAGAGTGAGGGCTCGCCTGAGTTGAAATATCGTCTCAGACAGCGGCAGCGTCAAATTGCCACATCGCGCATGATGTCTGCCATGGAAAAAGCGGATGTGGTGCTGGCCAACCCCGATCACTATTCTGTGGCTCTCAGGTATGACGCCGAAAAAATGCGTGCCCCCATCGTGGTAGCCAAAGGCATGGACGAAATAGCCTTGCTGATTCAGCGCGTGGCCAATGAAAACCAAGTGCCGGTAGCCCGCATTCCTCCTCTGGCCAGGTTGCTGCACAAACATCTCAAAGTGGGAGAACCAATTCCTGCGCCTTTGTTTGAGGTTGTGGCCAAGGTGCTGGCTTGGGCCTATGAGTTGAAGCAAGCAACTGCGGCAGACGACTTACCGTTACCAGAAATTGGCGTTTTGCCAGATTTAGAGCCTGGGGCCAAAACCAGCGCGAATTAATTCGAACGGAGCCTCAAAGGCGGTTTGAACCAAGTCTGTGAAAGACGGCAACAACAAAACCACCACCACGAAGGCCACAGGAATCATGATGGCAAAACCCACTGAGAATAGATTCATTTGTGGGCTGACCCGCGCCAAGATGGCTTGCGTCATATTGAACAAAAAGTAAATCACGATGCCAGGCAGGGCCAGCACCAAACCTAAGGTGAAGGCATCTTGAACCAAGCCCAGCACAGAACTCCAGTTCCAAGCAGTTGGCCAAGTTCCCAATGGCAATACCTTGAAGCTTTGCACCAACAACTCAAGCATGACCAAATGAATGTTCAGTGTGAAGGCCAAGGCAATGGCCAACAAGCCTAAAAACTCGCCGACCAAACCTGAAGCCAAATTGGCGTCCTGTTGCAGTGTGGCCGCAAAACTCAAACCAGATTGCTGCGACAGCACGTCAGCCAGCATGTCAACCGCCGTCAGGCCAATTCTGACCATCCAGCCCGATGTGAGGCCGACAGCCAATTCAACAAACACCAAGGCATACCCTGGCGGCATGCTGTCTAAAGCAGGAAGGTCGGACTGCACAAGCGGAACCAGTGCAAACGCAATGACCAAGGCCAGCAACACTCGCAATCGCATTGGGGCTGACCTGAATGCAAACAAGGGCATGGTCATGAAGCAGCCTAGGAGTCGCACAGAAATCAGCATCCAGAGGGTTGCTGTTTGGGTCATCCAATCTGGGCTGATCGGCAGCATGAGGCTTACCTCAGAATGTCAGGCAGCTCTTGAATAACCTCACGCAGGTAATCCACAAAGATTGCCAAACTCACGGGCCCGGCAATGAGCATGACCACAGCGATGACCACTAGCTTTGGGATGAATGCAATTGAGCTTTCGTTAACCGAAGTCGCTGCTTGAACAATACCAATGACCAAGCCCACAATGAGCAGGCTGATGAGGATAGGACCACTCAGAATGAATGCCATCCACAGTGCTTTGAAGGCCATTTCAATGACAAAGCCTGAATCCATCTTAGGTAACCTTGAAACTGTTTACCAAGGAAGCTGCCAGCAAAGACCAGCCGTCTGCCAATGCAAATACCACCAACTTAAGAGGCAATGAGAACATCATGGGTGAGACCATGACCATACCCAGTGAGGTCAAAATGCTGGCCACTGCAAAATCAATGGCCAAGAAGGGCAGGTAAATGAGGAATCCAAACAGGAAACCTGTTTTGATTTCAGACACGGCAAAGGCGGGAATGAGAACCGTCATGGGCACATCGGCCCGGGTTTCAATGGGTTTGCCCCAAAGTTTGGCAAAGAGGCTGAGGTCGTCTTTGTTGGTTTGGCTCAGCATGAACTGCTTCAATGGCTCAGTGCCAATGTTCACCGCTTCTTCAAAACCAATTTTGCCGCTGGCCAAAGGCAAATAGGCATCTCGGTACATGGACTCAAGCACGGGGTTCATAACAAAAAATGTCAGAAACACCGACAGCCCAATCAAGACCAAATTGGGCGGCATGCTTTGCAGTCCCAAGGCTTGTCGCAGCATTGAAAACACAATGAGAATTCGAATGAAGCTGGTCATGAGCATGAGCGCAGCCGGCAAAAAAGAAAGGGCCGTTAAGGCCAGTAAAGTTTGCACGGGAACGGCATACACGGTGCCGGCTTTGGAGGTGCTTGAGGTGACCAGCGGTAAGTTTTGAGCTGCAGCCCAACCGCAACACAGCAGGAGGGCAATGGCGACCAGCCATTTGAGGTTGAAGAGCCTCATGCGCTGTTCTTTCTAGAAAGCAAAGTCATGAGTTGGCCCGCAAAGCCAGAGGGCAATGAACCAGAGTTGGCCATGGGTTCAAAATCGTCTAACTCTGCCAACAAACTGATGTGTGTTGGGGTATGGCCCAAGGCCAAAATTCGATCTTGCATGCGAACCACCAACAAACGTTCGCGCGGGCCCACTGGAAAGGCGGCCAACAATTGAATTTGCCCGCCCACTGTGGCGCTTTGAGCGCCTCGGCGGAATAGCCAAACCACCACGGCTGCCAAGACCACCAGCAAGCTGAGTGTGACCAAACCTAACCAAGCCCCTCCCCAGACAGACGACGATGAGCCAGAAGCGCCACTGGAAACGGGCGCCGACAAGGCTTGCGCTTGAGCGGCAATGGCGTAAATGCCTAAGTAGACAAATGCTGAAAGACGCGACAAGGAGGAAAGTAGGGTCAATTTTTAGATTTCCGTAAACGCTCCGATGGTGAAATGATATCAGTCAAGCGGATGCCATAGCGGTCGTCCACGATGACAACTTCGCCTTGTGCAATTAAACAACCGTTAACCACCAAATTCAAGGGCTCCCCGGCTTCTACATCCAACTCAATCACCCCGCCGTTTTGAACCGACATGAGGTCGCCCAAAGGCATTTTGGTCCGGCCCAACTCAATCATGACCTTCACGGGCAGGTCCATGATCATGTCCATGTCGTGAATGGCTGGTTTTGCGGTGTCTGCTTCGGGAGCTGGCACCTTGCCCCAATGGGTTAAGTCATCAGAGTGTCCTTTTTCAATCTGCTCGGTCACAGGTCACCTTCACTTTTCTGAATTTGATCATCTAATTGGCTCAGGGCCTTTGCGGCATTGGCCAAATCGGTTTGCGCTTGGGCGGGAACGTCAAGGCTGCCAAGGTATTGACCGGAAGTTGCGCCTTCAAAGTCTTCAATTTTGGGAATGACCGGCGCGGCATTCATGTGCTCCACCTTCAGGGCGTAATGGCCATTTCTAACGCCATAACGTCCGCTGAGTATGCTGACGCCATCGACCATGAGGCGCACCGGTGCCGATAAATCAATGGGCAAAACTTGTCCCAAAGACAAGGACAGCAATTGCGCCACAGAAAGTTCTTTTTCACACAAGACGGCCACAGACTCGACGGGCTTGGCATACAACTGATGCTGCAGGCTTCGGCTCCAGCCACCCGGTTGCCCCGAAGCTTCGGACGTATTGGCAGTGGTGTTGGGCGTTTGCCAGCTTAGTGCGCGCTTGGGCAGACACAAATCAACCCTCAATTCGAGCAAGTTGAAGTGGATTGCAAATTGGGCGTGCAATACCGTATCTTTGTGAGAGGCTAGCCTGAGCGAGGAGAGTTGTTGCTCTTGCCTGAGGGTTTGCAATCGAATGGGATAAGCTGTTTGCCAAGCTGCTTCATAGGCCGTGGCCAGTGTTTCAAGCAAACGTTGTCGAATACCCAATTCAATGTGCGTGAGTTTGCTGCTGCGTGGTTTGATGGGAATGATGCCGGCGCCGCCAAACAAACAATCTACGGCCGCAGCCACCCAGCGAGAGTCAAAGCTCCAAGCACAAAGTGTTTGAAGCGCATCGATTTCAAAGACTTGAATGTCTGCAAAAGAGGGCGCTTCGAGCACAAAGGCTTCGTAAGTTTTCATCTCCATGTTGCCAGCCAAAATCTTGATTTCAGCCGGAACCAAGGTGGACATAGACTGTCGCCACTGCGCCACAAATTGCATGTGCATGGCATCCAGCTGCTCGCGGTCCCAGTCTTGCGAGACTTGGGTGTCCAAGCCCTCTAGGGCTTCTTTGGCAAATGGAAATTGCATGTTGTCTGGGTTGGTGTTCATAAGTTTCTTCTAGGCTCAAAGCTTTACGCGTAGAGATAAACTTGGTTTGAGCCTGTTTCGCGGGCTCGGATGGCGCCCGCTTCACGTTGGGTCAAAACCTTGCTTGGGTCGCCAGCAGTATGGTTGTCGCTAGAGCCTCGCTCTTGGTAATCTGTAAAATTTGCAGCATTGGAAGATGCAGACTGGCCTTGTTGACGCATATCAAGCTGCAACTCCAAACCCATTTGCTGAAATTGCTCACGCAATTGCGGTGCACTTTGTTCCAATCGGGTTTTGGTGGAGTCGCTCACGCCTTCCACAATGAGCAAGGCGTTGCCGCGTTCATCGAGCTTCAGCTCAATGGTGAATTTACTTTGATCGGGGGGGGTGAGTTCCATCACCACATGGCCGCCGCCTTGCTTCACCATCTTCTGAATTTCTAGCTGTATTGCGCCGGCATCCAATCGCACTTCATGAGGAACCAGGGGTGCTGCACGTTCTTGCGATTGCATGGAAATCCAATCCATCACGGTCGTTACGGGGCGCTGTGGCCCACCCACCAAGCTGCTGACAAAACTCGACGAAATATCTTCTAAGCTTTGAGTCGTTTCTGCTCGAGGAGCCTCTTGCGCAAGCGCTGTTGAATTGGGGCTTGCAGCTGACACAGATGCAGCGTCCAATCTGTTGGACGAAGCGACTGTGGTATTTTGATCTGTTCTGGTGATAGATTGAAGTTGGCTAAACGCAGTAGCCGTGGCGTCAATTTCTGTTGTGGCTGCCGCTTGAATACCTGTTGTCTTGCCGTTCAAAGTGGGGTTGGCTTGTTGCAGTTGAGCATCTGACTTGGCCAACTTGGCATCAAAATTAAATGCACTCTCTTGAGCTGTCTGAGCGCGCGCCTCAGCTTGAGTGTTTGAAGAAACAGCTATTTGAGCCCCTTGATTTAAATCCGTTTTGACAACGCTTACACCATTCAAACTGGCTTCAGTCAAAGCTGTGTTGGGTGCATTTTTTGGGCTAGGCTCATTGCTGGTCATGGCCACAGCCACGTCTTTTGAAACACTGGCCCTCTGAGAGATTGCGTCAGCCTTGAGAGCCAAGGGTGAGACGGAAGTACTTTGCGCTTCAGTCGAATTGGCCGCTAGCTTTGTTGTTGCAACCGACTCTCCGCCCGCTGCCTGGCTTTGTGCTGGCGCATTGACTGCAATATGTAGGGATGCCTGCGAAACTGAACCATTGCCCAAGTTTTGACTGTTGGTATTTATAGAGGGTTGGTTCTGGGCCGATGCCACAATTGCAGGCGATGCAACTTGTGCGCCTTCTGGCAAATTTGGATCTAAGATTGGGCTTGGGCCTGAAATTGGACCTGTGCCTGTGCCTGTGCCTGAGGCTGACGCTGACGGTGACGGTGACGCCTTCAATGCTTGGCCAGAGCTCGAAGTGGTGCCAACAGAAAGTACCGTCGAGCCTGCGCCAGAATTGGAAGCCTCGGGTGCAGCCAGATTGGCCGCTGATGCGGACATTTGTGCTGCCAAATTGGCTGCAGCCAACTCTGCGCCTTGCAATTGATTGGCTAAATCGGGTGTTGTGGTAGCTTGTTCTATAGCCTCTGAGGCCTCAGGTGTCTCAGCGCTTATAGATGCCTCAGATGCATTAGTGGCCTCAGTCCATACAGTGCCAGGCACCGAATTTTGAGCTGTAAATTGAGCTGCACCAGCCTGACCTGCCATGGCAAAATTTGCATCTCCCACCGCATTCATGAGCACTTCTGCCGGCAAAATTTGCAGGTCTGCAGCTTTCTTGCCTGCTTCATCCAGCTTGTCCAAAGGTGTTGTTTCAGAGGCCTCGGTGGTGACTGCCGAAGGCTGCATGGCAGCTGCCAGCTCCTCTGTAAAGCCTTCTTCTGGCGCTACGGCCAAAGGCTCTAGTGCGTCGCCAGAAAGGGTTGGAACGGCTGCAGAAGTTGGATTCGATACAAAGATGGCCATGATTTAATTTCCCAAATTTCAACCATGTCATGCAACTTCAGTGCCACCTTGCTATTTACTGAGTTGGCGCGCCTGTAAAACGTCTTCGAGGGCCTTGTCCTCGTCCTTTTCAAGTTGGTGCTGGCGCTGCAGTTTGCGCTTGGCTAAAAAAGATTGGAGGGTTTTGAGGCGTTGGGCATCGTGCAAGGCTTTGTCTAGCGCCTCACGGCTTTGTGATTTCAAGGCCTGCACCTCGGGCTCTTGCGATTTGGCCGTAGCCCGCAAATTCAGCCCGAAGTTGGCTTGGGTTTGCAAATTCAAAACCGTATCGCCTTCTTTCGCCGCCTTCACCCACTGCGTCTCGTATTCCTTGGCATAGGACTCAACTTGCAAATTGAAATTGCGCACCCGCTCATACTCGGCCTGAACCCGTTTGGACTGCGCCACAGATCGGTCTTTGCGCAATTTCAGCATTTGCTGAAGCACTTCAAACACGCGACTGCTCATATTTTGGAAGCCCTTGCAATGCTGCTCAATGCCGTCACACTGCCTTCCAAGTCAGCCACCTGGTGCGACTCTTGTTGCAGAAAAGTTTGAATGTGCGGCCACAAGCGCAGCGCCGCATCCAAGTCGGGGTCGCTGCCCTGCATGTAAGCGCCCATGGCCACCATGTCGCGGCTGCGTTCATGCCGGCTAATCAACTGCTTAATGCGCCGTGCCGCCAACACATGGTCTTGCGTAGCCACTTTGGGCATCACCCTAGAAATAGATTTTTCAATGTCGATGGCGGGGTAGTGACCTGAGTCTGCCAACTCACGCGACAAGAAAATGTGCCCATCTAGCACCCCTCGCGCAGCATCGGCCACGGGGTCGTGCACATCGTCGCCTTCTAGCAGCACGGTGTAAAAAGCAGTTAAGGAGCCTTCGGGGTGTTCGCCGTTGCCTACTTTCTCAACCAGCGCAGGCAATTTGCCAAACACGCTGGCAGGATAGCCCCGGGCCACCGGAGCTTCGCCTAAGCTCAAGCCAATTTCGCGTTGGGCCATGGCGTAGCGGGTGAGGCTGTCAACAATGAGCACCACATGCTTGCCTTGGTCTCTGAACCATGTGGCCACGTCGGTAGCGTATTCGGCTCCTTTGGCGCGCGCTAAAGGCGAGGTATCGGCAGGCGAGGCCACCACCACTGCGCGAGCTTTAGACACTTCGTCCAATTGGTCGTCGCAAAACTCGCGCACTTCGCGGCTGCGCTCGCCCACCAGCGCAATCACAATGACATCGGCCACGCAATTGCGCGTGAGCATGGACAGCAACACACTCTTGCCCACGCCAGAACCAGCAAACAAGCCCATGCGCTGGCCACGCCCCACCGACAACATGGCATTGATGGCGCGCACACCGGTGTCTAGGGGTTCGTGAATGGGCTTGCGCTTGAGTGGGTTGGGCGAAGCAAAGCGCATGAGGCTGTCGCTCCAGCTGGCACCGCCCAAGCCATCGAGAGGTCTGCCCAAGCCGTCTACTACGCGGCCCAACAGCTGAGGACCAATGGGCACAGACGCAATGCCTTGTCTCATTTGATAGCCCTGCGCGCGTCGCTGCGGTGTGAGCAAGGGGTAGACCACGGCACCAGGCGAGAGGCCCGCCATTTGGTCAAAGGCCATGAGGTAGGTGGTATCGCGCTCAAAGCCAATGCATTCGGCATCGACCCAAGTGCCTTGGCGAGAATTTTCTACACAGGCTTGAGCACCTATCGACAAGGGCAAGCCTTCAACTTCGACCAACAGGCCAGACACGCGTTTTACGCGGCCTTCGCGCACAGACAAAGGCAAGTTGGCTAACTTGGCGCGCTGTGCATCGACATAGCTTTGAAGATCGGCCTGGCTCAAGGCGGTCTCCTTTAAACTGAATCCGAAGCGTGCTGCGGAAGTAAACCTAAGGCGCTTCTGACCAAAGCATCGCGTGCGCTAATGCCCACATCGAGCCGTGTGCCATCGACCAACACATAGGCAAAGCCCTTGCTCAACTCGGCATCAGGTCGAACCAAAGACTGAAACGGCATCTCGGGGTGGCTGAGCAAAGACTGCCAAGCCTCTAGCTCTGCAGGGGGCACACCCACAATTAAATTTTCGCCAGGTCGGGGCAGGCGCATGAGGGCTTCTTGCACAGCCGCCACAAACACCGATCGGTCCATTTGCTCTTTGCCGGCCAAGCGCAATGCGGTTTCATACACCCACTCGGGCAAAGCAGTTTGGAAGGCTTGTGGCAAAGATTGCAATTCGCTCATCACGCGCTGCATTTCTTTGGACATGTGCTCAATGTCTTTGATGCCGCTTTGATAGCCTTGCTGGTAGCCCAATTGAAAACCCTCTGTGCGGCCTTGTTCTATGCCTTCTTCGCGGCCTTTGGCAGCGCCTTGCGCATGGCCTTCGGTAAGGCCTTCTTGAAGACCTCGGGCATAGGCATCTTGGTAAGCTTTGCCGCGAATGGCATCGACTTCATTGACGCTGGGCAAAACCAAAATGGCTTCGTCTAGGTGGCGTGAAGAAGCTTGGCCTGTAGAGTGCTCGGTGGTGGCTGGCTCGCCGTCAAAAGAGGGAGGGCTCCAGCGGTTCATGCTCAATTAGCCCCAGAACCCATGCTGACGATGGCCAAAGAAATACGCTCTTCGTCTTGCATCTGACGTGCCAGCAGCACAATTTCTGACTGCTTGGCCTGAACCTCTTGCACCCGAACCGGCGGCATGCTTTCCATTTCCACGCGGAAACGATCGGCCTTGCTTTTGGTGATGTTGGAGAAAAAGAATTTTTGCAAGTTGGGGCTGGCGCCTTTGAGCACCACCAGCATGGCATCGTCTGGCACTTCGGTGAGCAAGGTTTGAACAGCTTGTGGTGCAATTTTCATCAAGTCTTCAAACGTGAACATGCGCTCGAAAATTTGCTCTGCCAATTTTTCGGAGTGCTGACGAATGCTGGCCAAAGTTGTTTTTTCCAGGCCGCCTGTAAAAAGTCGCAAAATTTCGGCAGCTGGGCGCGCGCCACCAATGCCACTGATTTCAGCGGTGGTGTCGTCGCCAAGCGTTCGCTCGAGCATGTCATTCAATTCGACCAAGGCAGAGGGATTGATTTGATCGAGCAGGGCCACTCGCAACACCAATTCATCGCGCAATTCGGCTTCAAACAACTCCAACACAGCGGCCGATCTTTCGGCAGGAATGAGCGACAGCAGGGTGGCTGACACTTGGGGGTGTTCGGCTTGCAAGTGGCGCTGCAACTGCTCGTTGCTCATGCTGGTGAGCAAATCAAGCGCTGGCACCGTGCTGGCCAATTGGCTGGCCGTTGAGCCACCGGCTTCGCCTGCAAACTTGTCCATGAGCGAGGTGACAAAACGCTGCGGGTCAAACGGCACTTGTTTGCGGTGTTCTGTGACGTTTTTAAATTCTTCTAGCACTTGAATCATGACCTCGCGGTCGATGCTTCTGAAGTTGGCCATGAGCGAAGACACTTTTTGGGCTTCGGCTGGCGTGAAATTTTTCAGCAAAGTACCGGCTACTTCGGGGCCCAATGACATGAGCACAATGGCGGCGCGTGAGGGGCCATCTAAATTGTTGCTTCGGGCTTTTTCAAGGTCTGGTGTTTGCAGTCCTTTGCGAAGTGCACCACCCAAAACGCCTGGCTTGAAATTTGAAACGGCCGTGTTCATGATTTGTCCTGACCGGATGTGCTAGATGCGCCAGATTCAGACACCCAAGCACGCAACAACAAAGCGGTGTCGTCGGGTTGGTCGGTGGCATATTGGGTAGCGTAGGCCACCACATCTTCAAACTTGGCTTTGCTGGCCACTTCGCGCTCGCGCATGCGATCCATTTGCGCTTCAATTTCTCTTTCAACTCGCAACTCTTGAGCACGCTTGGCTTCTTGTTCCATGGCCCAAGACAGATCGAGCTCTTTAATTTCTTCTCGCATGCGTTGAGCCGCGCGGCCTTGGGGCGAATTGGGCAGGTCGGGGTCAATGGGAGGCAGTGGCACGGGCCGCATCAAGGGGCGTGCAATGGCGAAGTAGGCAAACAGCAAGCCCAAGGCAATGGCGCCATAGCGAATGAGCTGCGAAGTTAATTCTGGCGTTAGACGGCCGGGATCTTCTGCCACCGCAACAGGCTCTTCAGAGAAGGGCAAATTGGCCACGCTGACCGTGTCGCCGCGCCGTTGCACAAAGCCAATGGCATCTCTGACCAAGGCATTGATTTGCTGAATTTCTTGCGGTGTATAGGCCACGGTGCGAGTGGCATTGGCCTTGGCACCTTTTTCGTATTTGTAGTCAAGCACCACCGCCGCCGACACACGGCGCAATTGGCCTTTGCTCGATTTGATTCTTTCAATGGCACGGTCAACTTCGTAGTTCACCGTTTTTTCGTTTCGCGAGCTTGCATCGTCAGAGCTTGAAGCGCCAGTATCGACACTGCCAGGTGCTCTCAGTCCTTCACCTCTTGCTTCGGTGGTGATGGGGGCCTTGGCAGGATCTTGGGGCTGATTGGTGAGCGAGCCCGGCACACCGCCAGAGCTCGATTTGCCGCCACTGGCCTCAATGGACATTTGGCTGCGAATGGCTTTATCGGGCGGTGAATTTTTGCCAAATGTCTCCGACGTACGCTCGCGCTCGTCAAAATCTAAATCGACCGTCACTTGCGCGCGGAAGCCGTCTTTGCCAGCCAGTGGTTCCAAAATAGCAGCCACTCGACGGTTCAGTGCGGCTTCTAATTCGGAGGTGTATTTAAGTTGCGAAGGATCGAGCCCCTCTTGGCGTCCGGCGCTGTTGCCTAAGATGCCGCCCTCGGTGTCCATGATTGATACTTCTTGCACCCGCATACCCGGAACGGCAGAGCTGACCAAACGGGCAATGGCTGCAATTTGAGGGCTGTCCAACATGCGACCAGGGTGCAAAGTGAGAATGACCGAGGCAGTGGGCCGCTCTTGTTCACGCACAAAAGCGGATGGTTTGGGCACTGCCAAATGCACCCGCGCCGATTTGACTTGGCCCAAGGAGCCGACACTGCGGGCCAACTCACCTTCAAGGCCGCGCAAATAATTGACGCGCTCTACAAACTGACTGGTGCCAAACTTTTGGTTTTCAAGCAACTCAAAACCCACATTGCCAGCCTTGGGCAAGCCTTGTCCTGCCAGCTTTAGGCGGGTTTCATAGACCAAGCCTTGAGGTACCGTGATAGCACCACCGCCCTCGGTAAATTGGTAGGGCACATTCATTTGCTGAAGTGCCGTGATGATGGCTGCACCATCGCCTTCGTTGACGTTTGAAAACAACACTCGGTAGTCTTGGCTGCTTTTCCCTGCTGAAAAAACAACACCCAAGGCCAAAACCAAGCCTGCAAAGCCAAGGCCCATGAACAAACGTTGATTGGTGGAGAGGGCTAGGAACCGTTCGCGCAAGGAGTCAACCACACCCGATGGTGTGTTTAAGTTTGCCGCGCCGGAACCACCCATCGACAGAACGACTGCGTCGCGATCTGGAGAGAGAGTTTTGGGAGCATCCAATTAGGTCAGTGCCTCCATATGTAATCACATTGTTTCAAATTTTCACTGATCAAAACCAAGCATTACACAGCTGTAATGTATGAATACAAGTTTTTAATCAAGCCATTCTCCAATGAGATTTGAATTTGACCCAATTGTCTGGCCCTTTTTCTAGCGTCAAGAAGCTGCCGTGGGCCTTGGCAATTTCTTGGCACAAACTAAGCCCCAGCCCATCACCTCGGGGCAATTGGCGACTTGAATCGGCTTCATCGAGGTGCCTGTAAAAGCGCTGAAAGACACGATCGTCAAGGCCATCCAGAGACAAATAGGTGGTGTTGGCCAAAGAAAACTCAACCATGTTGTCAATGACCTTGGCTTCGAAAACAATGGTGCCATCGGGAGATGTGTATTTCACAGCATTGCTCATCAAGTTGTTCAACAGCTGCTGAAACAAATTGGGATCGGCCAAAATTTTGATGTGCGGTGATACGAGCAATTTAAATTGGATGTCTGGCACCAGACTTTGAATGTCCTCGCTTAGCACGCCGATGACGTCAATCAACTTTATTTCTTGCACGTCGATTTTGAAGCTGCGGCCATCCGCTTGCGACAACAGCACCAACTTGTTGGTGATAGAGATCAGGCGCTCCACCTCATCTGACAGCATGGACAATTGAATTTGTTCAACGCTGTTGTCGGGCGCTCTGTTGAGCAAGCGCTTCAAATTACCCCGAATGACGGTGAGGGGGGTGCGAAGTTCATGGGCCGCATCGCTGGAAAACCGAGACGCTTGTTCAAAATTAAATCGAAGTCGTTTGATTAAATCGTTGAAGTAACCTACGAAGCTTCCAAACTCGCGGTCAAAATCTTTTTCGGAAAGAACAGCCTCGCTGGACTGCAATTGAATGTCTTGGAACTTGAGTTGCAAGTTTCTCAAAGACCGCAGCACCCACTCCGTCAACATCCATGTGCACAAGGCAATGTACAACAGCAAGATGGGCCACATTGAATTCAAGATGCTGTCTCTGGCATCCATGATGGCGCTGAATCGCATTTGAAATGCATTGGCATTGACGGCCGTGACCACATATTGATCTTGGAAAGACACTTTAAACAGCACCCAATCTAAACCGCTTGCACTGGTTTTGGCCAGCTCTAAAGTTTCGTGCTCACCCATGCTTTTCAATTGTCGCCACTGCAGGCCTTGCATCATTGCAATTTGCTGCCCACTGGCAGAGTTGCTTAACCAAACCGATGCTTTGACATCACTCAAGTCGGCAAAGTATTTTTCAACATCTCGCTGAACTCTTTGGGCAGGCTCATTCGTGATCACACTTGGCAATGTGATCTTGTCGTTTTGAACTATGACTTCCTCAGCCTTGATGGTGAGCTGCAAAAAGCTTGCAAAATTCGAATACAACAATTCGTGAATGGGCTGGCTAGAAGAGGTTCTAACGTTGACCCTGGTGATGATTGCAAACAGAACAATCAGCAGTGTGGTGGTGATGAAAAACTTCAGCCTAAAGGAGCGCCACATGATTTGAGCCGAATTTAAGACTGCGCTCTAAATCGGTAACCCACGCCCCGAATGGTTTCAATGGGAAATGCGATAGAAGAATCTGGTTTGGGATTGGAAAGTTTTTTGCGCAGTCTTTGCACCGACACATCAACCACATTGGTGCCCGGATCAAAATCAACATTCCAAACTTGCTTCAAAATTTGCTCGCGTGAAAAAATTTGACCTGGCGACATCATCAAGCACTCCAAGAGCACATATTCACGTTGCGTCAAAGTGGCTTTTTCACCTTGCCAAGTGGCCACTCGCGTGAAACGGTCCAGCGCCAAATCGCCCTGAACCAAGGTCATTTCTACTTTGCCTCTTTTGTTGTTGATCATGGACTTGACTCGAACAATCAACTCTTCCATGTAAAAGGGCTTGGGCAAATAATCGTCAGCCCCTTTTTCAAAACTCTTTAAGCGGTCGGGCAAATCGATGGAGGCTGTTAGCATGATCACGGGTGTGTTCAAACTGTTGCGGCGAATTTCCTCCAGCACCTGAAAACCATCCATCAGGGGCAAGGCCACGTCCAGCAAGATGGCATCGAAGTTCAGCTGCAAAGCAGTTCGAAGGCCTCTAAAGCCATCTTTTTCAACTTGTGTTTTGACACCGGCCACCTCGAAAGCCGATACCACCAAGTCCGCAATCTGCTCGTCGTCTTCAATCAGGAGAATGTTCATTGCATATCTGGGCGGCACCCTATTGGGGGTCTGGCCCTTATTTAAATTGCGGTATATTGGATTACAGCAACGTTGAAATCAACAATGCCTACACTTTGAGCACAATCTTACTTTTATTATCAATTCCGAACAGATAAATTAACAAAAGATTCAAAGATGGCTAATTCAGAAAAAGCAACACCGCCCGCCCAAGCCAGCGATCTGGCCGGTGCGTTCGAGCTTTTTGTCGAGGCCTCGCAAGCCCTAGAACAGCAGTACGCCGCTTTAAGCCGCAAAGTTGAAGACCTCAGTGCCGACCTGTTTCAAGCCAACGAGCGCCTCAATGTGTTGCTCAACGCCTTGCCCGCCGCCGTGGTGCTGATAGAAAACGACAAAATTAGCCATTTCAATCAAGCGGCACAGCAATTGGTTCCAGGGCTTCAAACAGGCGAGGCGTGGGCCACGCCTGTTAGCTGGAAGCCTGGCCATGGGCCTGATGAATTTCATGTCAACTCTTCTGAGGGCCTGCGCACCCTGCAAGCCCAGCGCGTGCAAGAGGGCCTGCGCAGCGTCATTCAAATTCAAGACATCACGGCCAACTTGCGCACCTTGGAAGACAACGAGCGGGTAGACCGCTTGGCCGCCATGGGCAAAATGTCGGCCGGCATTGCGCACCAACTCAGAACGCCTTTGTCTACCGCGCTGTTGTATGCCTCGCACCTTTGCAACGAAGAACTCGAAATGCAAGACAGGGTGAGCTTTGCCAAAAAACTGCAAAACCAGCTGATTCACCTCGAAAAAATGGCCGGTGAAATGCTGCAGTTTGTAAGGGCCCGCCCCCACAAAACTCAAATTATTGCCCTAGACGAGTTGGTCAGCGAGGCCCTGCAAACCTTGGAAGGCCTGTCTCAAGAAAAGCGCATTGAGTTGTCGGTTAGCTTGAAAGCAGACAACTGCATGGTCAGCGTCGAGCGCCCCACCGTGGTGTCCGCCTTCATTGCCATTTTGGAAAATGCTATTCAGTGTTCTAGCCCAGGTCAGACCATTGTGGTTCAAACCCAAGCCGACCATTTGCGGGGCCAACTGAGCATCGAAGACAATGGCCCTGGCATTGCCGAAGACATGCTGCCCCGCTTGTTCGAGCCCTTTGCCACCAACCGCGTCACAGGCACTGGCCTAGGACTTGCAATTGCACAGAATGCCATTCGCAGCCACCGGGGTGAAATTACCGCGCAAAACAAAGCCGAAGGCGGCGCGCTTTTTGTGGTGGCCTTGCCCAGTATGGCCAACTTTTAACCAAACATTTGTCTACACCGTCAACATCGACTAACCCATGAACCCGTTTCAAATTCTCCTAGTTGAAGACGACACCGACCTGCGCGAGGCCATCAGCGTCACGCTCCGTTTGGGCGGCGTAGACCACGTGGCCTTTGAGTGCGCCGAAGATGCGCTGCCTGCCATAGACCCTGAAGTAGAGCAAATGTTGGTAACCGATTTCCGCCTGCCCGGCATGAACGGTTTGCAGTTGTTGGCCCAAGCCCGAGAAAAGCACCCTCAGCTTCCCGTGGTGGTCATGACCGCCTATGCCGATACCCAATTGGCCGTGCAAGCGCTCAAAGGCGGCGCCCGCGACTTTTTGATCAAACCCTTCATGCCCCAGCAATTGTTGGAGGTCATTGCGCGCCATCACCCCAGCCCGCCCGCGGCAAAAACTGGAGCCGATGGGGAAATAATTGCCTCCGACCCGGCAATTCTTGCCGTTAAAAACCGGTGCGAGCGGGTGGCAGGCACTGGCGCTACCGTGCTCTTAACGGGCGAATCGGGTGTGGGCAAAGATGTTTTTGCCAAGCAAATTCACCAACTTTCGGGCCGAAGCAACAAGCCCTACGTGGCCATCAATTGCGCCGCCATTCCCGACAACCTGCTCGAGTCCACCCTGTTTGGCTATGAAAAAGGCGCCTTTACCGGTGCCACCAAAGCCCAGCCAGGCAAGTTTGAGCAGGCCAACGGCGGTACACTTTTCTTAGATGAAATTGGTGAAATGCCCCTCGAATTGCAGGCCAAACTGCTGCGAGTTTTGCAAGATCAAGTGGTAGAACGACTGGGTTCTTTGCGCTCCGTCAACTGCGATGTGCGCATTGTGGCGGCCACCAACCAAGACCTGCAGCAGAGAGTGAAAGATGGCAAATTCAGAGAAGATTTGTACTTCCGCTTGGCCGTGTTTCCCATTCGCATTCCGCCATTGCGTGAGCGCCAGCAAGATATCCTGCCTTTGGCCGAACACTTCTTGGTGCGCTATGGCCGCACTATGGGCCGCCAAGGCTTGAAACTCTCCGCCCAAAGCAAGCAAGCCTTGCAAGGCTACCCTTGGCCAGGCAACGTGCGCGAATTGGAAAACGCCATGCAGCGTGCGCTGCTTTTGAGCGACGGCGATTTGATCGAACCCAACGACATTGAACTGCACGGCAGCGCGCCAAGCATTGGTGCTGGTTCACCCACTGGCAATTTGAGCGCCGGTGGCACACCTCTTGCATACAGTTCAGACACTGAAAACACAACTTCGGGCGCACAGGACATGGATTCCATTGAACGTGAGCACATTTTGAAAGTTCTCAAGCAAGTGGGTGGCAACCGCAAAGAAGCCGTCAACATTTTGGGACTGTCCGAAAGGGCCCTGCGCTACAAGCTCAAGGCCTACAAAGAAGCCGGTTTTCTTTTTGATTGAATTGAATTAAGATAAAAGTATGTCAAACATTAACCTCGAGTCCCTCACCAGCCAGATGAAAGTCATGGCCGATATGGCATCGGGTCAGTTAAATTCAAAGGCCTCATTGCCCGCAGCTGGCGAGCCCGATTTTGAATCGGCTTTGAAAAAAGCCGTGTTGGCAGTTAACGAAACTCAAAACGTGGCGCAAGCCAAAGTGCAAAGCTTCTCTACCGGTCAAAGCAACATGACCTTGGAAGAGGTAATGGTCGACTTGCAAAAAGCCAACCTGTCTTTCCAAACCATGATTGCCGTGCGCAACCGTTTGGTCGATGCTTATAAAGAAGTGACTAACCTGCAGGTTTGAGTGCTTTTCTTTTGAATCAGTATTTAGATTCTTCTAGCTTCTTGTCTTCTTCATGCGCCCAAGCCAACACTTGGGCAATGGCCGCATAAAGCTCGGGTGGTACCCACGCGTTCAGGTCTAGTTCCATTAAGAAGGCTACCAAGCTTGGTTCGCTGCGTGTGGGTATGCCCAACTCTTTGGCGCGATCCAAAATAGCTTGAGCTATTTCACCTTTGCCTTTGCTTAGAACCCGAGGTGCTGGCGTATTGGGTTTGTAGCCCACGGCCACTGCTTGCAAAATTTCTTCGTGGCCCAAGTTAGACATTGGGCAATTCCTTGGGCAGATCATTGCTAGCTGTTATGGCCACAGTTTCAGGCAATGATTCAATTTTGACATCGCTCACGCCCTGACTTTTCAATTCTTGCAATAGCTCAGGCGCAAGAGTCGTCCAATTAACGCGGCCGCTAATGTCTGGCTTGCCATGCGCTATGTGCATGCTAATGTCTTGCCCCCATTGCGATCCCGATATGCGCAGTTCACCCAAATTTGGAAGCGTAATCTCCACCTTCAACATGGCGCCTTTTTCAAGCTGCCCAGCTTGCTCTGGGTTGTTGCGCCACGCATCTTCTCGAACAATGCGCATGGGCAGGCCAGGCACCAACTCGGCTTGCCACACCATGTTGCCTTGCGTCAGCATGCGGGCTGCTTGCTCGGCGGCGTCGCTGTCGGGTTCTAAGGCGGAAACCCATTGAGTTAACTGTGCTGGGCTGGGCTCTTGAAAAGAGGCATCGCGCCTAGACAGCCAGGCCTCATTCAGTTTTTGTGCTGCAAACACATCACTTTTGGCGATGGCTTGATATATGTTTTTGAGTTGACCCTGAATGTCTGCAGAAGAAGGGGCGTTTGCTTCACTGCCTTTGGGCTTTGTTGAGGCCTGTCCTGCCATGTTCAATATGAATGGCATCAAGTTGGCAACATTCCCATTCGATTTGGCCAACACACCACTCAACCAAGTAGACAAACCTTGGGCCAACAAGGGATGCACACCCCCCGCTTTCAAGGCATCGGGATCCGCGCCTTGAGGCTGGAACCCGGGCACTGCAGATTTGGGCGATTGAAGCAAAGCCTGAGGCAGAGGCGCTGCCAATGCAGATCGCCCAGCTTGCCCTTCAGCTCCAGCAAACACCGGCTGGGTCCACTGCAATGCCACTCGGCTGTCTAAGGATTGCGCATCTTCTGGCACACCAGGAACAGCTGATACAGGCGAAACAGGGCTGACCTCTAACTTCTGCGTTAGCGGCAGGTGCAGTTCTTGAACTGGTGTAGGTATAAACATGGTGCCAAGCAATGATATGGCTTAGCGGCCATTTGGTAAATGCCCGTTGGCCTGTTAGGCGCTGGCTGCAAACGCGGCATTCATGCCGTTGATGCCACTGGCCGAGGTGCTCACTGCTTTGCTAGACAAAGACTTTGCGGTTGCCACCACGGGCTGCAAATATTTGGACGCAAAAGAGTCGTCTTTTTGGCCAGCATGCTCTAACCAAGCTTCTGCCAAAGGCACAAACGCATTGATCACGCCTTGAATCATTTCGGGGTCGCGGCGCAGGCGGGCCCGAATAATTTCTTTGCCGGCCCAGTCGTATATAAAGGCCAAGTTTTGTGCAATCTCGCCGCCTTTTTCTTTGTCTAGGCAAGACTCAAGACCGGTGGTGATCAGGTCGATGGCTTTGGTGAGTGACTCAGAAGAATCAGAGCCTTCTGCCATTTGAACTTTGCCTGTTTGCAAATGATCCAACAGGCGCTGGTAAACCATGGCTACAAGCTCCACTGGTTTGGCGGAAGACACAGAGGTTTCGCGCTGTGTTGCTGCATAGGTTCGGTGTGCACGCATGGTCATAAGGGTTCCTTTAACAAACAGGGGTTGCCATTAAATTCAATTGTTCTTCTGGGAGTTGGTTAGCCCATCCAGCGCACTCTTCAAAGAGTCGCTGGTGCCTTGCAGTTTGAACAGCAAAGCGTCGAGTGAGGCGTATTGCGCGGTGTAGCGAGCTTGCACGCCTATCAGTTTTTCTTGTAGCGCTGTTTTGCGCTTGTTCAGGTCGGACTGCGTGCTTTGCTCACTGGCAATTCGATCTTGAATCACGCCGCCGCTGAGTATCATGTCGCCAATTTGGGATGCCAAATCTGAGCTGGTGGTGCTGCTGTAGCCAATGCGAATACCGGCTGACAAACGTGATTGCAGAGTGCTGCTGGCGGCAGCCAACAACGTATCGTCTACTGCCAAATTGCCGCTGTCTAAAAGCTTAAGCCCCATGGCAGACAAATCGGTTTGGCCAGTCAATGCACCGCCAGTGATATTGGTCATGGGCAGCATGAGCCCAGAAACCAATTGGCGCATCATGCTGGTCACACCAAAGTCACTGTTTAAAACACCTCGTGCTGAAGAGTCCATGCTGGAGGCGGTTTGCGATTTGTACAAGGCATACAAATCGTTGTAGGCTTTGACCAAGCCATCAAGTTTGGGCCGAGCCGACACGGTATCGTTTGATACCGTCAAGGTAATGGGCGTTGCCAAGGCCGTGGTTGTGGCCAAGTTAAGCGTAATGCCTGTAATGGCATCAGATACCGTGTTGCTGGCGCGGGTGAACTCTACGCCGTTTAGTTTAAAAGCAGCATTTTGGGCAGCTTGATATTGCGTTTTGGTAATGCCCGCCGCTACCGAGTTGTCGGCCAAAGAGAATGCAGCACTGGTGCCTGTTGTTTTTGATTTTAGCGACAGTACATACTGCCCCGTATTGCTCAGAAACACAGTGGCATCGGCACTTGTTTTGACAGCAGCTTGCGCAGCATTGTCGTACCAAGCCAATGCATCTGCCGAAGTGGTAAAGCCAGACACATTCCAAATGGTAGGCTGCGCAAGACTGGTCACTTCCATTTGATAGCTGGCCGCAGTGGCCGTAGCAGTAATTTCTGCCGTAGCTACTGCAGTGTTGCTAAATTTTGCCGCTTGCTTGGAAAAATTTGCCGGCGTTTGAAGCTCAATTAAGCTGGCTTTGAGTGCAGACAACTGACTTTTAATTTGCCCCAGGGCCGTAATTTTGACCGTGGACTTGCTTATTCTGGCGTCTAGCTTGTTAACCGGTACATTCTCGGCTTGCATAAGCCCGCTCACAATGCCAGCTACATCGAGTGTGCTGCCTGCGCGTGAAGAACTGCTAGAAGTGGAAGAGACTGCCATGATCTAGCAAATGCAAAAATCAGGCCACCTGATGAACCATCTTGTTTCCGAGCATTTCGAAGGAGCGAGCTAGGCGCAACAACTCTTCGGAAGGCAAAGTGCGGATAACTTCGCCGGTATCGGGATCTACCAACTGGACAATCATGTGGCCTGAAGTTTCGTCTTTAGAAATGCGCACCGAACGTGCCTGTGAAGAGATGAAATGCTGAATATCCTTCATAGCCGATTCGGCCGCATCTCGCACCTCTTGGCTAGACTCTCTTACATTTGTTTTCGGCAGTGGCACGCTTGCCACCTTAGACACCACATTGGCATCACTGGTTTGAACCGTTTCAATGGGGGCCTTGACGTTAGACAACAGAGACCCCAGATTGACTGCATTTTTAGAAATCGCATCCATGGGTTATTTCTCCTTTAAAGAAACTCAACCAGATTTTGAAGCCTAGTTGAGAAACTTTATATTACTTCAACAGGCTCAAAATGACATTAGGCATTTGGTTTGCCTGGGCCAACATGGCTGTAGCGGCTTGCTGCAAGATTTGACCTTTGGTCAAAGCTGCTGTTTCGCTGGCGTAATCGGTGTCTTGGACGCTACTGCGAGCCGCTGAAAGATTTGAAGACAATTCACTCATGTTGCTAACAGTAAATTCAATTTGGTTTTGGTAAGCGCCCAATAAGCTTCGCTGAGTTGACAAGTCAGCTACGTAGTTACCAGCCTTGGTCATGATTGTCGTGAAGTCTAAGCTTGCAATATTCGCATCTGTTTGGGAATCAACTGCGATGATAAGTTCATCACTAGCTTGAGTTCCTGTATAGGCGGCAGATGTTTGCGCAGCATCACTCAAAATATCAGTGTTTGTTAAGGCGCCGGCGCTGATACCCAGTTTCTTGAAAGCAGTAGTGCCTGCCAGAGTAATTGTGTCAGTTGTAACGTTACTAGCTTGTAGGGTTACTGAGGTACCTGCCAACAAAGAATTTCCCGCAAACTTAGTTCTGTCACCTATAGAGTTAATGGATACCAACAATTGACGCATCTCAGCTCTGATGGCCTTTTTCTCAGACGTACCCATTGTTCCGTTGGCACCTTGAGTAGCTAGAGTCAAAATACGTTGGGCCATTTCTTGTGCAGCAGCAATGGCACCTTCAGCAGTCTGAACCAATGAAATGCCATCATTCAAATTGCGAATGCCTTGATTTGCGCCATTGATCTGCTGAGATAGTGCATTGGCAATACCTAAGCCTGCGGCATCATCGCCTGCTCGGTTAATACGCAATCCAGATGAAAGGCGCTCTACGGATTCGGCCATCTTGCTTTGTGCGCCTTGCAAGTTTTTAGAAGCCCACAAAGAAGCCACATTGGAATTTAGAACTGCTGCCATGATTTTCTCCTGCAATAAATGTTGTGAATGATTCGAGTTACTTCAAAAGGCTCAATATGACGTTAGGCATTTGATTTGCTTGGGCGAGCATTGCAGTTGCTGCTTGCTGCAAGATTTGACCTTTGGTCAAAGCTGCTGTTTCGCTGGCGTAATCGGTGTCTTGAACGTTGCTACGAGCGGCAGACAAGTTGGAGGCTAATTCGGTTGTATTGCTAACCGTGAATTCAATCTGATTTTGATAAGCGCCTAACAAACTGCGTTGTGTATTGAGCGCGGTAATGTAATCAGATGCTGCAGTTTGAATTGCAGTAAAAGAAGAACCAACTAAATCCGCATTAGTAGTTACAGCATTGATTTTGTTGATCAAAGTACTGGCCTGTCCAGATGTTACAGCACTGGCGCCAGCATCGCCGCCAGCTGTTACGGTACCGAAAGTACTGTCAGACAAAATATTGCCAGCTGTTCCTGCAGTGGCCGTCAAGGAGCCCACGCCAATATTTCTAAATGCACTGGCAGCTAATGAAATCGTGTCAGTTGTGTTGTTGCTTACCTGAAGCGTGAATCCTGTAGTCCCACCTAAGCTTTGGCCAAGTAAAGAATTTCCTGAAAACTTCGTTCTGCTACCGATTCCATCAATTGCAACAATCAACTGTCGCATCTCAGCGCGAATTGCAACTCGGTCGGAATTTCCAAGTGTTCCATTGGCACCTTGCGTTGCCAACGTCAAAATACGTTGAGCCATGTCTTGGGCGGCAGCAATCGCTCCCTCAGCTGTTTGAACCATGGAAATACCATCATTCAGATTGCGTACACCTTGGTTGGCCCCATTAATTTGCTGAGTCAATGCGTTAGCAATACCCAATCCAGCTGCATCGTCTTTAGCGTGATTAATGCGCAAACCAGAAGACAAGCGCTCGACGGACTCGGCCATCTTGCTTTGTGCGCCTTGCAGGTTTTTTGAAGCCCACAAGGAGGCCACGTTTGAATTTAAAACAGCTGCCATGTTGATACTACCATTGAATGTTGAGTTGGAATTTAAAGCCTAGAAGACTTCACTTCAAAAGAGACAAGATCACGTTAGGCATTTGGTTTGCCTGGGCCAACATGGCAGTTGCTGCCTGCTGCAAGATTTGACCTTTGGTCAAAGAGGCTGTTTCGCTGGCGTAGTCTGTGTCTTGAACACTGCTGCGAGCGGCAGTAAGATTGGAAGCTAATTCAGTTGCATTGCTGACTGTGAATTCAATCTGGTTTTGATACGCGCCTAGTAGACTGCGTTGCGTCGACAGATTGGTGATGTATGTATTTGCAGCTGTTTGAATCAAATTCATATCAGCTACAGTTGCACCAGTATTGATAGCGTTGGTTAAGCCGCTTGCTTGCCCAAGAGTCGTACTACCGGTCGAAGTAGTTGTGATAGCTCCACCAGTTCCCATACCAATATCTTTAAACGCAGTTCGATCAAGCGAAATAGTATCGGTGGTGTTGTTGCTTACCTGTAGTGTGAATGTGGCAGTACCTGAGGCGCTGTCTGATGCAACGCCCAATAACGTATTGCCAGAAAATTTAGTCCTAGTACTAATTCCATTAATTGCAGAAATAAGTTGACGCATCTCAGATTGAATTGCTGTGCGTTCTGTGGAGCCTAGAGTTCCATTCGCCCCCTGAGTTGCTAAAGTTAAGATCCGTTGCCCCATTTCCTGAGCCGCAGCAATTGCACCCTCTGCAGTTTGAATCATGGAAATTCCATCGTTCAAATTGCGGACACCTTGGTTCGCACCGTTAATTTGCTGAGTCAAAGCATTGGCAATGCCCAAGCCCGCAGCGTCATCACTCGCACGATTGATACGCAAACCTGATGACAACCGCTCCACGGAGTCAGCCATCTTGCTCTGAGCACCTTGAAGGTTCTTGGATGCCCACAATGAAGCCACATTGGAATTGAGAACTGCTGCCATGCTTACTCCTAAAAGTTTCTACAGAATCGGGGTTTTGGTTCAACCAATCCCGCATGTTTACCTTTACGGTTTTCACATGCGGTTCGTTTAATCCAAATTCAGAACATGCTTTTGAGCCTGTCCACGGTTAGTGATACGGACACCCATCCCAAGACGTTTAGCGTTTCAGTCCAAAAATCCTCCAAACACCACTAAATAACAACTCTGTAATCTTCCATTGCCCAATTTGCAACCCCTAATTGGTAACATGTTGAAAACCAATTAATTAAATGGCAACCATCTCGTCAAGACTTGCTGGGCTTTCCAAGCCCTTGGCTCAAGCCGGCGTGCCGGTCATGGTCCTGCTCATCCTGGTCATGATGCTGGTGCCATTGCCGGCGCTCCTCTTAGACCTGCTATTTACGCTCAACATTGGCATGGCCATCATGGTCCTCATTGCCGCCTTGAACGTCAAAAACTTCAAGGACTTTGTTTCTTTTCCCACGCTCCTGCTCATCACCACCCTCATGCGTTTGTCGCTCAATGTGGCATCCACGCGCATTGTGTTGTTAAACGGCCACTCCGGTACCGATGCTGCAGGCAAGGTCATTGAGTCGTTTGGGCAGTTCCTTATTGGTGGCAATTTCACGGTGGGAGTGGTTATTTTTATCCTCATCACCATCATCAATTTCGTGGTCATTACCAAGGGCTCAGGCCGTGTGGCCGAGGTGTCTGCCCGCTTTGCCCTGGACTCTATGCCCAGCAAGCAAATGGCCATTGATGCCGATATGAATGCGGGCCTTATCAAGCAAGAGGAGGCCAAGCAGCGGCGTCAAGAGGTGGCGCAAGAGGCTGACTTTTTTGGCTCCATGGACGGTGCTTCTAAGTTTGTGCGCGGCGATGCCATAGCCGGCATTCTCATTTTGGTCATCAACCTCATTGGCGGTTTGATCATTGGCATGATTGCGCACAACATGAGCTTTGACAAAGCGCTCACCGTTTACGGCACGCTCACCATTGGCGATGGCCTGGTAGCGCAGGTGCCTGCGCTCATTATTTCTACGGCAGCTGGTATTTTGGTCACGCGTGTGGCCACCGAGGACAATTTCTCCGAGCAGCTTTCTAAGCAGATGAGCAGCAACCAAAGCTCATTGTTCATTGCCGCGGGTGTGCTGGGTTTGTTGGGCGTGTTGCCTGGTATGCCGCATACCATGTTCATTTCATTTGCAGTGTTTTTTGCTGGCTTGGCTTACATGATTAGGCGCAAAGCGGCCAATGTGGTTAGCGATGCTGCGGCCCTTAACAAAACCGAGGAAGCCCGGCAAGAACTGGGCTGGACCGATGTGCCCGTGGTAGAGCCACTGTGCCTTGAGTTGCCTTACCGCCTTATTCCCATGGTGGACAAAGGCGAAGACAGCGACCTGATTAAGCGCATTCGGGCCATAAGGCGCAAGTTCATTTCCGACATGGGTTTTCTCACGCCCTCGGTGCACATTCGCGACAACTTGCAACTGCCACCCGAAACTTATCGTTTCTTAATTTATGGCGGCGAAGTAGGGCGTGGTCAGTGCCTGCCCGATAGGCTGTTGGCCATTGCGCCCGAAGGCGTTGACCCCATGCCCGGCTTGCAAATTCGCGACCCTTCCTTTGGCATGCCAGCCACATGGATTGAAACCAGCAACCGTGAATTTGCCATTAGCCGTGGGCACACGGTGGTGGAGCCGGCAGTGGTCATGGCCACGCATTTGGACACCCTTATTCACCGCCACGCTTCGGAACTTCTGGGGCGGCAAGAAACGCAAGAGTTGCTCGACCACTTTAAGGGCAGCTTTCCCAAGCTGGTGGAAGATGTGGTGCCCAAGGTGGTGTCTTTGGCGTTGCTACAGCGCTTGCTTCAGTTGCTGCTAGAAGAAGGCATCAATGTGAAAGACCTGCGAACCATTCTAGAAGTGGCCGCAGAGCACGCACCCAAAACGCCAGACCCGCTGGATATTCTGCCCATGGTGCGCCAAGCCCTGCGCCGAACCATTGTGCAAAACGCATTAGGCAGTGGCCAACAAGCCCGAGTATTGGGCGTGCAACCAGAGTTTGAGCGCCTCATTGAACAAGCCATTGGTACTGCTGCAGTAGCGCCCGATGGTGTGATTGAACCCTCGCTCATGCGCCTACTGGTGCAAGAAATTTCGACGCATGTAGACGATATGGAGGCAAAAAACTTGCCGCCTGTCATTGTGTGCAACCCCCGCACTCGATTAACCTTTGCAAGAATTGTGAAGAAAATTCGCAGTCAGGCGCATGTGTTGGCCATGACAGAATTGCCACTAGATACGCAACTCACGTTCGAAAAATTCTTGTGTTCGCAGGCAAGTGCTGGCTAAATCAAATATAAACACAACAAAGCGGAATAAATATTTCAAATGGCCCCCCACAAAATCATTGCAGCCACCACCACAGAAGCGCTTAAGCTGGTTCGCGAGCAAGTGGGTGGCGATGCATTGGTGTTGTCCACCCGAGATACTGCAGAGGGTGTAGAAATTGTGGCCATTTCGCCAGA
>SXGQ01221513.1_pt1 | contig 42262 bp, 15 predicted proteins | sample 3178371 | NCBI WGS metagenome assembly SXGQ01 (sample SAMN11356859, study PRJNA531348) | freshwater metagenome | isolation source: freshwater sample F1-20 | place: China: Fuxian Lake, Yuxi | collected 2017-12-25
GCAAGGCAATGGCGGGCGCACCCATTTGGTCCGCCCGGCCATGGCTGCAGCGGCGGCCATCCACGGACATTTTGTCGATGTGCGGCAGTTCAGTGTTTGATTTTTTTACAGATGACGCAATAGCAAAAAATCTTGATTGCCTTGCTATCTGGGCGACGCGATCAAAATCTGAGCTTTGCTGCTCTTGTTCAATTGCTTGAAAATTTGGATTTCAGTTGCTGAATCAAAGGATCTCACCATATTTTTTCAAAAATGATGTGGATGAAATTCTCAATCTGCAACCCGTCGGCCATTTGGCAAAGGCCTACCAAGTCAAACAAGTCCGAGAAGTCTTGCTGAAATACCAACTGGCTAAAGGAGTCGATAGTGATGAATAGCAAATATGAAATCATCATCTTCTGGAGCAATGAAGACAATTGCTTCATCGCAGAAGTCCCCGAACTCGCAGGTTGCAAGGCCGATGGCGACAGCTACGCCAATGCACTTGCCAATGCCCAAGCCATCATTGACGAGTGGATTGAAACTGCCCTCCTGCAACACAGAGTCATTCCTCAACCTAAAGGGCGTTTGCTATTTGCTTGAATCGAAAATCAATCATGCAAAAATTCCATATACACAAAGGCCTGGTCGCTCCCATGGACCGCGAGAACGTCGACCCCCACGCCATCATTCCCAAACAGTTTTTAAAGTCGATCAAAAAAACTGGGTTTGGTCCCAACCTGTTTGACGAATGGCGGTACCTCGATAAGGGCGAACCGGGACAAGACCCCAGCATTCGCAAACCCAACCCCGACTTTGTCTTGAACCAACCGCGTTACGCGGGTGCGTCCATTTTGTTGGCGCGTAAAAATTTTGGCTGTGGCTCATCGCGCGAACACGCACCTTGGGCGCTAGACCAATACGGTTTCAGAGCCATCATTGCGCCGAGCTTCGCCGATATCTTTTTCAACAACTGCTTCAAAAACGGTTTACTGCCCATTGTGTTGTCTGAGGCACAAGTCGGTCAATTGTTCGATGCCTGCCATGCGTTTCCCGGCTATCAACTCACGGTCGATTTAGAACGGCAAATGGTTGTGCAACCGCAAGGCGAAGAGATGGCCTTCGAAGTGCAAGCTTTTCGCAAATACTGTTTGCTCAATGGCTTAGACGACATTGGCCTCACCCTCAAACATGCTGACAAGATCCGCGCCTTTGAAACCGCTCGATTAACGGCCAAGCCTTGGCTGGCACATACTTTGAAAGACAACCCACCATGAAGATCGCTGTATTGCCCGGAGATGGCATTGGCACAGAAATCGTTGCCGAAGCGATCAAAGTTTTGCAGTCGCTGGACCTGCGCTTTGAGATGGAAACCGCGTTGGTCGGTGGTGCGGCCTATGACGCGCACGGCCACCCGCTGCCTGAAGCCACATTGAAACTGGCCATGCAATCGGACGCGGTGTTGTTCGGCGCGGTCGGCGATTGGAAATACGACTCGCTTGATCGCCCGTTGCGACCCGAGCAAGCCATTTTGGGTTTGCGCAAAAACATGGGATTGTTCGCCAATTTTCGCCCTGCTATTTGCTACCAAGAACTGGTGAATGCGTCTAGCCTCAAGCCCGAGTTGATCGCTGGTTTGGACATCCTCATCATCCGCGAATTGACTGGCGATATTTATTTCGGTCAACCGCGCGGCAGACGTGTCGCCCCCGATGGCGCATTCGCTGGTGCTGAAGAAGCCTTTGATACCATGCGCTACACCCGCCCCGAGATCGAACGCATTGCGCGGGTGGCATTTGAGGCCGCACGCAAACGCCACAAGCGCGTGACCAGCGTGGACAAAGCCAATGTGCTGGAAACCTTCCAATTCTGGAAAGACATCGTGACCGAGGTGCACAAAGACTATCCGGATGTGGCGCTGGACCATATGTATGTGGACAACGCCGCCATGCAATTGGTGAAAGAACCCAAGCGGTTTGACGTGGTGGTCACGGGCAATATGTTTGGTGACATCTTGAGCGACGAAGCTTCCATGCTGACAGGGTCCATTGGCATGTTGCCCTCAGCTTCTCTCAACGCCAGCCGTCAAGGTTTGTACGAACCCAGTCACGGCAGCGCGCCTGATATCGCGGGCAAAGGCATTGCCAATCCATTGGCCACGATTTTGAGTGCCGCCATGATGCTGCGATTTTCACTGGACCAGGAAGAGGCGGCGTTGCGCATTGAACAAGCGGTGAAAAAAGTATTGGCACAAGGGCTGCGCACTGCAGACATCTACAGCGACGGCACCCAGCATGTCAGCACAAAAGAAATGGGCGATGCGGTGGTCAAAGCTTTGGCGGCTTGACCCCCCCCGCTGGCGCCTCTTTTTCACCCGTTTTATTGCACCACCAAGCGCCCTTCCTCTAGCATTTTTTGCAGCAATGCACTGGTGGTTTCACCGCCATACAAACGTGTTTGATCCACCTGATTCTGATTGAAATTTCCATCACCTACCGAATGGATCAAATCGGTCATGGTGAACAGTTTTGAAAAATTGCTGTTACCGGTTTGATCCACCGAGCAAACCATTTGCAAATTGTTGTCCAGCTTGGTCCATTCCAATTTCACATAGCTTGAAAGTGTGCTGGCATCGTTGACAGCGCCTTTGCCCAGTTGGCTGACCAGACGGCTGTCAAACAATTGGTAAAGGCTGATGGTGTCGGCTTGCACCCCACCGTTCTTGCCAAAATTAAAGTCTTTGATCACGTCGCCGGTTATTCCGCCAATGTCGCCACTGTCTTTGGCAAACACAAACGTGTCGCTGCCGTCTCCACCGATCAAGGTGTCGCTGTCCAAACCACCGATCAAGGTGTCCGCACCCAAGCCGCCTGTCAACACATCCTCGCCTGCGCCACCAGCCATCATCACACCAGCTTTTTGCACAGCCAAGGACAATGAATTGGCGTTCAAAATTTTGTAGTTGTCATAGTCTTGGTTAGGCAAGTCTGAGCCGATCATCCAGGTGTAGGAAGGAATGGGACGACCTTGCGTATCTTGCAATTGGTTACCCGTGTATTGAATCAACAAAGGCCCATTGACCGAGTCGGTTGACTGAAACCGCAAAGAACGTTGCAAATCGTTGAACGACACCGTGGTCGGGTTGGTCGATCCGAGACCACCAAATGACAGGCTGTAGGGGCCCAAGCCTGTGACTGAAAAATCGCCTATTTGCAGGTTGGCGCCCACATCGATTTTGAGTGAATGGTCGAAGTTCAAATCCAAAATTTTGTTGTTGTTGCTCAAATCAAAGCTGTACAAACTGGTCAACCTGTCACCGCCTTGGGTGTAGAGCGTGACAGCTTTGGCATTGACATTGGGAGCGTAATAACCGTCATACCAACTGTCCGTCGCCTGCTGGTAGAAATGGCCTTGCAAACGACTGCCCAAGTTTTGCGTTAACAACAAATCCTGGTTGTCCATTTTGATTTTCAATGAACGTGTGTCTGATAACTGCCAGATATCCAAATCATTCAGCGACAAGGTTTGTGCGGCACTGTTGGAAGACAAGTCGATGGTTTCAAAGCCTGCAAGCTTGTGGTAGCCGTTGGTATTGACACGCGAATTGGCTTCGGCTTGGCTGGAATCACCACGTGCATTGCTGACATAGTCAGACAAATAAATCACCGACTTGGTGCTGAAAGCCGTGTCTAACTTCAAGGTGTCTTCGCCTCGACCACCGTCCAAATACCTGAAGTTCAAATCTTTCAAAATGAGGGTGTCATTGGCATTGCCTGTGGTGACATAGTCTGCACCCGCCACCGTCACTGTCTCTGCGCCATTGCCCGCGTTGGCGTCTTGGTTCAATAGCAGCACGTCATCCAACAAATTCATTTTGTCGTCGCTGCTCGACAAGTTGTAACTGCTTCCTTGGGTGGAAGGTTTGACAAAATACCCAACCGTACCAAATTTCACAGCTTGGTAAGTATTGATTTCTTGCAGGGCTGCTCCCTTGATGGCTTTGGCCGCCCAAACAATGTCGCCAATCATGCCGCGCCAGAGGTTGGTGACATTTTTTTCAATGTCGGCCAAGCTGTTCGGTGACGTTTGCGTTTGGTTCATGGCCCCGATCAAAAATTGGGTGGCCATGATGGCTTTGTACTGGTCGTTTTCACTCGGGTATGTCTGGTTACCTGCAGGTTTGCCACCGCCCAGCACGATTTTGTAATCGGTCACACGGTGACCAATCAATGCTGAGTTACTGAAGAAAGACACATCACCCGTCGGACCATTGGCATAAGGGCTGGCATCGTACACATGCGACAACAACAACTGGGTGCCCAAGGTACCAGAGCGTACAGGCTGAACCATGCCGTTGCCGAATTGCGTCCTGAATGGATTAAAGCCCAAATCTGCAACCACACCAGGTTTTAAAAACGGCATATCCCAACTGTATGCAACAGGGTTGTTGTTGTCCAAAATGGCTTGCCATTGTGTCAGGCCATCCCTGTTTTGTCCTTGGTATGCATCCAGCGTGTCTTGTCCCCAATAAGCCAGTCCTACATTGCCCGTGGACAACTTGAAGTCGCCGCCATTGAAGCCATTGGCGTAGTTGCTGCCGTTGGCGCCGATCGAAGTGAGAAAGCCATTTTGATTCGCGTCTTTTCTGCCATTGGCAATCACGGTGTAGGAGATTTTGTTGGGCACCACATCCGCCACGTCCTTGCTGTAGTTGGCGAATAGGTTTTGCGGATCGTTGAAATACATGAACGAACCTTTTTTGATGCCAGTTGCATCTTGCTGAGTGACCACCCATCTTTTACTGACTGCATCGTAGGTATAGTCAGGGCCGTTGAAAAATAACTGGTTATGTCCGTTGACCGCATTGCGCACCAGCATCGGGGCCTTCATATTCGACGACGTGAAAGTGGTGGCCACACTGCCACCCACAGAAGCCTGCCAAGACATCACGTTGGTACCCGTCTCTTGCACGATATTGTCGGTGTCGAACCAAATGATTTTTCCAGTGGCAGACCAATGGTCTGCAGTGGTGGATACGCTCACATTGCGCATGTCAGAAGTGACCACGCCGCCCGTACCGCGTTGAATCGTGGCGGTCAAGTTGCGCATACCGTCACCGCCCCATTGGTCGGCAGAAACCGCCACAGACACGCTGTTCGTTTGCAAATCGGCAGCAGACACCGTGACTGTGCCGACCAAATTGCTGTTGGCGGTTCCATCCATGTAGAGCTTCACCACATCCCCGACTTTGGCACCTGTCAATTTGACCGATACGTTCACGGGTGCAGCTGCGTCAGTGGCCGATATGACGTTGTCTTTGGACACCACATCAATCAACAATGTGCCTGGCTGGCTGTACAAGTCTGCCTGTGTGAGAACGGTAAATGAAGTTGACACATTGCCCGCGTTGTCCACCAACCCTGAGAGTTCAAAACTGCTACCCGGCGTCCAAGTTGGGTTGTCCCCTAGTGTGATTTCCCACACATTGCTTTTGAGCATTTGCTTGGCAATTTCCAAGGCTTCAACCTGACCTTTGTTGGTGGTGAGCGATGTGTTGTCCTGCAAGCCAGAGGTGTAAACACCGCCTATGGCTTTTAGGGTGGCATTATTGCCAAACACTTTCTGTAAGTCACCATTCACCGTTAAGGAGGGCAAATCTGTCTCGGATAAATTCACGGCTTCTGCAAAACTCAACACCAATTTGTCACCCTGCGACACCCGACCATTGTTGTCAGTGTCTGTCACCTTGATTTGTTTCATATCGGTGTCGACCTGGGTGTCTACCGTGAACGCATGGGGTACGCTGTAATAACCGTAGGATTCCGTGGAAGGGTTATAAATTTGTGCCGTCAAGGTGTAAATACCATCCCGGTTGATTTTGATCAGATCGGTTTGCTTTTTACCCAGAGTGACGTTCAAGTTAGGCTGGTTAATGAGCCAATTGGTATTGGTGAAATTGGCAAAATCTGCCAATGGCTTGTCTGTGAGTGCAAGCACTTTTTGTCCGTTCAGATAGATCGTGTATTTGTTGTCCAACGCAGGCTTGAATGCCAGCCTGTCATCTACCATGTACATCTTGAAACTGGTCGAGGCCTGCAGTTCGTTGGCATTGATCATGTTGTCAACAAACTTGGTGGAATCCATGTTGATGGTGATGGGGATCAAAAAACTGGGTGGTATCAAGGTCAAATCAGCGCTTGGCAAATTTTTGGCCACGTTGATCAAACTGGTGCGAGACAAAACAATAGGTGACGCCGAAGACAAACTGTGGTCTGCACCGAGATAAATACGAAATGTTTTGGCGTAATAGTCGCCATTGACTTTCACACTGTCGACGGCTTCGATTCTGAAGTTTTTTCCCCACTTACCAGACGCCAAGCCTTTGGATTTCAGATCGGCAATCAAATCTCGAACCAACACTGCATCTGTCAGTGACAATTCCAAGCCATCGTTGTTCGCGCCGTCTCCGTTGGCATCGAATTTCACCCAATCGCCCGACAGCGCAGGTACCGAGCGGACCACCTGAAATTCCATTTTGCTGGGCTGAGACACCTGATCAGATTTGCTGGTCCGGGCCTCGAAATATGCACTGAAATTCTCGGGTTGATCAAGGGCTAATTCAGCCAATTCAGCCGTGGTGAATGACACAAACCAGTCGCCCTTGGCATCAGACACCACGGTTTTTTCTGTGCCAATTTGCACCAAAGTATTTCCACGGGTGACAAACATTTTCACCGACACGGTTGCATTGGGTACGGTCACACCTGCGAGTTTTTGCGGGGCTGTCAATTCAGCAATGTTCACAATGTTGTCGCCCGTGAAACTTTGCAGCACCGGCGGGCTCAACGCCAAGGACACATTGAAACTGTCTACCACCTTGCCAGACACATTGCCTGCTTTGTCGGTTTGAAAAACCTCGTAATACACCACCGCTTCGGTGCGGCCATTGCCCACCAAATAAATGAAATCGTTGGGGGTCAATAGTTGGTCAAAGCTGCCATCGGTGGTGTTGTAGGGCACATGGGTTTTGGTGATTTTGTTGCCATACTGGCTTCGGAAAACAATGGTCAGGTTGGTGGAGTTCGGTAGTACCTGGCTTTGATTCGGATCAGGATCTACCAACAATTCAACACCACGCCCCTTGAAATGCTGATTGGATTGGGCTGTGGTCGGCGTGACTCCACCCACCACCGTGCTTGAGTCGGTATCGACCACAGGGGTTTTGACAAGCGTGTCTAAATGCACCCTAGAACGTTTGACCGATGAGACATTGTTTCCTTGGTCGATGATTTTGATTTCGAAATCGATTTCCTGAACCGGTTGGCCGCTGGTTTGCTGCAAAGCGCTGGTGGTCAACGTGACCAGTTTGTACCCTGCTGATATGTCAGCACTGGTGATGACCAATCCAGTCAATGAAAAGTCAGGGTTGGTATTGGCAGGGCGTTGCGGTTGTTTGTAGGCGTATTTCCAAAACTGCAGATCTATTTTGTCGTTTTCTTTCGGAGAATTCAGATTGTCAAAGGAGATTTTCAATTCCAGTCGGCTGGTTTCATTGGCGTTGAGCCAAGTGTCTGCCTCGCCTGAAATTTCAATGCGGGAGGGTGGATTTGGAATGTTTGTGTCGATGAAATACGACTGAATGGTGATGTCACTGTCATTGCCGCGCTGATCGGTTTGCCAGACATGCAATTCAAATGGACCATATGAGACGGTTTCGCGCAAGAAATCAGCTATTTTTTCTTTGGGTATGGACCAGGTGCCATCTGGATTGACATTCACCGTGGTCAAAGGATAGCCCAAGGTGTCTTCCAATTTTTTGTATTTGAACATGGCCGTGAGCGTGGTACCAGCTTCATAGCCTGCGCCGGTGATATCCGTCAATTGCGAATACTCTGTGGCACTGATCAAGTTGTCTGACATCCACGTGTTCAAAGTCAACACGCCTGGCTTGATGGTGTCAACTTTCACATCCAGGGAGGCTTGCGGTGAAAGATTTCCAGCGATGTCTTGCAGTTTGACCGTCAGGCGGATAGTTTCATCCAGGCCAGACAACCAACTTTTGTCCAGGGCAATGTCCACCCAACCATTGGAAATATCTTCAGCAGTGATCAGGTAAGGCAATAAATCGGTGCCTTTCCAAGTCACGAGCAAACTGGCGCCCAACTCTGCCACCGGAAAGTCGGACAAACTGATGCGCACGGTGGTGTTGAGGGATTCTTTTTCGATGAGGAATTCGCCGCCCGACGAATTCGGGTGCGTGCTGTTGACGGTTTGAATCGCAGGTGTGTACGTGGGAGCCTGGGTGTCGACAATGACGTTGTGCGGTTCATTGCCAACGGGCAAGGTGTTGGCACGAGGATTGCCATACAAATCTGTGACCACGACCTGGTTCCAATCCACCTGCTTGAACGCCAGGCTGGTACCGTTCGATTGAACGTTGTTGTCTACCGTGTACTGAAACACCATTTGTTTGGTTTCTATGCTTGGGTTGCTGTTGATGAAAATAGCTTCCCGATCGAGTCCATCGCTGAATCCCTGCAGCACTATTTTGGGGCTGCCGCGGGAGGTGTCTACTTTGATGAATTCCGAAAAATTCAACACGACTTTCACCACATCACCGGCTTTGGCATTGCCATTGATGCCATTGGCGCTGATCTCTATCGACTGACACACCGGTCCGTTGGTGTCTATGGTGAAGTAGTCTTGTCCGTTTTGGAATGCCAATGCTTTTGGCAGCGATTCATTTTCCAGATTGCCGTCGGCGTCCCTTACCCGGGTGCTGACAAACAGCTTGTATTGGCCATCGCCCAAGCGGGTCAGCTCATTTCTGCCTATGCTCTTAGACCATGTGCTGATATTGGCGGGCACATCGATATCCCAGGTCAGCGCCATCCCATTGACTTTTTGCAATACCAAACGTGTTTGGCTGTTGGAAACTGAGGTGGTGCCCTCAACCGTGATGACTGAATTGGCAGTCAAGTCAGATTGGCTCAATACCGCATCCGCTTGAGCGTTTGAAAAATCCAGGCCACTGACGCTGAGAATGACAGGGGCTGACAAGGGCTGTGATTCAAATGCAAACACTTTTTCTGACTCAACCGAATCATTACCCGCCAAGTCGGTTTGGTAGACGTTGACGCGTACCTTGCCACCGGTTTTGCCGGGGGTTAGGGCCAAGAAATCATCAAAGTCTTGTTTGCTCAGCGTGTCACGCCATGTATCGTCGTTGATATCGGCGGTTTTTTTGTCGCTGGTGAACACCAGATTGTCTGAGTCGTCCAACCATTCATAGTAAACGGTGACAGTGGCATTTTTCTCTACTTGCCCGGTGATGGTTTTGCCCTCTTCATATTTGGAGTAAGTCAGTTTGCTGATGTTGTCTATCGCAGGAGAGGGCGGTGGCGTGAGGTCTATGCGAAAACTGAACTCGTAAGGTGCAGACGGATTGCCGTTGGTATCGCGCTGGATGATGCTGACAAACACCACCCCTTCACCTAACTGCAATGCCAAAGCCTGGTCTAAGCCTTGTGACACAGACCACTGCCCATCGGATGTTTGAATCACCCCGTTGTTTTTCCAGTACCGAATCGGCGGCGTTTTATAGCCAGAACTGCCCACCATGGTGATTTCAATTTCTGCGTTCTCCTCGCAGCCGCCACGAAATGTCCACCCAGATTGGGCAGTTTTCAAATTCAACCAGTCACCGAAATTGGAAGACACATCCGTCACAGGCAGCGGAACCGCGTCCACATTCAAGCCTGTGCTTACTTGAAACACATGTCCGTAGTTTTGGGCGCTGTCAAAAAATTGGGCGGTGATGGTCAGTTTGTTATTGCCACTGTAGTCGCCCATTTCAGCGATCAGCGATGAAGGCACTCTGACCGACATATAACCCTTGCCAATGTCTGCATTGGACAAGGCTTGCTCTACCGTGTTGTCCACACCGACAGGCGGCACCCCCCCCCATGTCAGCTTCACAAAATCACCGACTTTGGCATTGGCGGGCAAGGCCACCCGCACATTGACATCTTTGGCCGCCTCGGTGATCAGCGAGTTGTCATACCGGTCTGCATCTGCAGAATTTGCTCGGGGTCGGATGACGCCCCCCGCCACCTCCGATACCGCATTGGCCAAGTTGGCTGCGTCAGTGTTCGCAGACGGTATGGCATTGGGCTCTACACGATCGATGGCAAACACCGATTTGGTGGACACAGAAGTTCTGCCGTCCACCGTGTAGGTGGCAAACACAAAGTATTGACCATCAGCCCATTTGCGCAGCAAATCTTCAGACAAACGGGTGGTCCACTTGCCGTTGGGCTGCACATTGATGTCATTGATGGTTTTGATGGAATTGCTCGCGTCTTGCGAACTCGTGAACACCAAACTCACCAAACCCTGGGTCTGCAGGGACTGACCACTGATTTCCAAGCCACCGATCCATTCATCTTTGTTGATGAAGCCATCCGAGCTGATGGTGTCAATACTGGGTGCAGGCGGCGGCGGTGTCACCACCAGATCACTGATCAATACCAAGGGCTGTGAACTGTTGCCCGATTTGTCAGTGTAGACCACAGCCACCGTCAAATCTGTTTGATCACCCGCTTTGGCAATCACATCCAGCGGAACTTTCACCACCAGATAGTTCTTGCCTACGGGTATGTCCGCTGAGGTCAAGAGTTTGGTGTAGAGCTGGTCTCCCCATCGAATGGTCAGACTGTCGCCACTGCTGAGTACAAAATTTCCCCCAACTTTGGCCAAGGGTACAGCAATGTCAACCCCATTTTTGGCATCGGTGTCTGACACAGTGCCATCTGCTGCAACGCTGAAAACGTTGCCTGAAACCACGGTGTTGAAATTTTTGGCATCGGCTTGTTCGCTGATACTGGGCAAAGCAGGTGCCAACATGTCCACTTCAAACGACTTGCTGATGGCCACCGAGACACGGTTGGAATTGTTGTCCTTTTGAACCAGCGTCAAAAACACCTTGCCAGAACCATCGGTCAGGTTTTGCAACTCATCCTGTGTCAGCGTGACAGACCATGAACCGTCCGTGTTGTTCACCACAGCTTCTTTAGACGGTATGGTCAGGTTGTTGCTGCCTCTGAAACTGACGGACACCGTGGAATATTTTTCACCATCGCCCTTGATCGTCAAGGTTTGGTTGGGTGTTGACAAAATGTCGGTCAAGCTGACACTGCCATCCTCGCCCACTTCGTCCAGGCGCGGGCTGGGGTAATTGCTGTCGACCAGCAGATTGAGTTGTTTGATGACGGTGGATTGCTCAGCGCGTGTGGCCCAGTAACGCAAAGTGTTTTGGCCTTGCAAATTAGCCATTTGGGAAGGTGTCAATGCCCATTGCCACTGTCCGTTGGCATTCACGTTCACGGTCGGCAAATTGATGACCGAACCGTCTGCTTTGATAAATTGAAAATTCAATTCACTGTTGGCTGGCCCGGTGCCGTTGATGACGTAGGTGCTGACTTGTTCTGCCAGTGAAATCGTCGGAGATTGACCCCAAGTAGAAATCACAATCGGCTCTTGGATGTCACTTGAACGCAGCGTGAAATTTCCCGTTTGCGACGAAAGGTTACCCGCCAGATCGGTTTGTTGGATATGAACCGTGACCAGACCGTCGCTGTAGGGTGCCAGTCCCGTCTTGTTCAGTGCATACACCCAAGTGCTGCCATTGGCCTTGAACCCAGGCAACGCCAGGTCTGCTACACCGTTTTGTTTCAGCGTGATTTGGATCCAAGAGCCAGCTTCGGCGTTTCCACTGAGGGTCACGCCTTGGTCTTTTTCGACATCGTTGACCAGATTGTCTGCCGTGACCGGATCGAGCGATAAATCGTCGGACGATAAGTCTATGGTGAAGAACGTGTTTTTAGAAATGGGTGACACGTTACCTGCCAAATCTTCTTGACTCAGCACCACGGTGACTTTGCCTGGCCCCAAAGTATCGAAGTTGGATTTGTCCAGATTGAGCACCCATGTGCTGTCCGATTCAACCGTCGGGCGTGTGCTGGGCGTATACACACCGCCATTGGCGCCCACCAGTGTGACCGATAACTTGGCTCCCGGTTCCGCCTTGCCAGAGATTTGAATCACACGCGAAGAACTCGCCTGGTATTCCACTTGATTGATGTAGTTGTCACCCGAGACAGTATTGAGCAGGGGTTCGTTGACCGTGGCATCAAATACGACGGCTGGAACCAGCTTGGTGTAGGCGCTGCTGTCGCCATAAATATTGGTTTGCTTGACCTCTACTTCGATAGTGCCTTCACCCACCACACCCCATTCAATGATGCCGAGTTCACAGGACCAAGTGCCATTTTGTAAGGCATAAAACGGGTTCACATAGTAGTCCACGCCTGTGCTGATGTTGGTCAACTTGATCTGTATCTTGGCATACGCTGGTGCACTGTTTCCGCTGATCAACACGCCTGCATTGCGTTCTGCGCTGTTCACATAACCATCGCCGCCCAGGGTTTGCATATTCAACACAGGGGAACTCACGGATACGCTGTTGACATTCAAAAATTCGGCATCACTTCTGACCGACGTCAGGTTGCCCACGGTGGATTCGCTTTGTAAGGCGTAACGGACACCTTGGGTGAGAAGCGAAGTCAAGTTCAGAACTTGCTCGTAGTTGCCCGTGATGCTGTCTGCCACGATGGTGGTCAACACCGATTCACCACCCACACCATCGGTTCGTTTGGCGTAAACCTTTACCGTAGCGCCTGGATCAGCCACGCCTTTGAGCTTGAATGAGCTGATCTGATTGCTGTACCACGTGGTGTCTTGGCCTGAGAGATCGCCCAGATTGTTTTGGCTGCTTTCAGACAAATCCAAGCTTGGGGACTTCAAATCTAGAGACACTAGGATGCCACTGAGCACCTGAAATTCAGCACTCTTGTTGCCCACTTGGTCGGTGAACAAGGCTTTGACATCCAAGCCATTGGATTTACCCTGCCGGTTGATGGTGTCACCCATGACCTGAACCAGCACATAACCATTGGCGATGTCTTGTGCGGTCACAGTGACAGGGTTCAATGCCTGCTCGCCCCATGTCAATTTCACCGTGTCACCGGCCTTGACCTTGCTGCCAGTGTTTGGCAACGCAATCGCCAAGGAGACAAACTTTTCTGTCTGGGTCAAATTGCTGTTGTTGTACTGAAAAATATCGGTCCAAACAATGCCTTTGCCAGGCCGCTCCCATGGTTTGGACAGATTGTTCGACCGGTAATAGTTATCCAAGACGCTAGCGATGTCTGGTGCCGTTGGGACACTGGGTGGGGTTTTGTCAAACAGCAACTCCACCTCGTTGGTCAAAGACACATTGCCCGCCCTGTCTTTTTGGTACACATGGCTGACCAATTCCCCTTCGGTCAACGCATCCATTTGGGTTTTGGACAAATTCAAGCGCCACACACCCTCCGAATTGACCTGTGCGGTCCACGGTTGGGTCAGCAAATCTGCGGAGGGGCTGGACTTGAGTTTGAACTGCAAATACACCGTGGCATTGGCTTCGCCTTTGCCCGTGATGGCAAAAGTGCTGTTTTCATATTCCACCAAACTGATTTGGCTGTTGGTACCCATGGCAATGTCGCTGGGTTTGTCAATCACCGTGTCAATGGTGACCGTCAGTTTGTCGCTGGGCGCTGAACTTTGGTTGTTGTTACTGTCTTTGATGGTGTTCAACAAAGTGTATTGACCGTCATCGAGTTGGTAGGTTTTCTGGAAAGTACTGTTGCCAGAGTGGGTGAATGTCTCTAGCGTGTCGTCACCTGCATCCAATACACCGTTTTTGTTTTTGTCGTTGAACACCGTCACTTCAACAGCATTGGTGGTCTTGGTATCGCCCAGCAAAGTGACAGCGCGTTTGCTTGAATTGGTAACCGCCTGCCCTTGGGTGATGTTGTCTGCGTTGCTGACACCGGTGTCGTCTGCGCTCAGCAGTCGCAACGCTTGAGGCGCCGGTAATTGGCCGCGCTGGAGGTCAAAGAAGCTGCTGGGATGGACATAGGTATTGCCCGCACGGTCCTTGGCGGTGATCTGCATTTCAATGCGCCCATCGCCCAGCAAATTGCCCATGCTTTGGGTGAATTCTGTGCTCCAGTATTCCTTGCCATCGCTGCCCGTGGTGTAAGTGATTTGCGAGGACTGTATGGTCTGCGTGATGACTTGGTTACCCACCGTTTTAGACAAGACGATGGTGATTTCTGAATTCACCTCCGAAGTGCCCTCTATCTTTGGCCTGGAATCTATGCTGTTGAACTCGTCGTAATTGATGACATTGCCGTCGGTCACTGGGCTGAGTGTGAACTTGGACGTGTCGTAGCTTTGGTCCAAGGTGATGCCAACTTCTTTAGACACCGCGCTGAGCGTGCCGGTTTTGGCATCATATGTGCGGAGAATGAATTTGACTGTTTCACCTGCTGTCAGCCATTCAGGTTGTAATGCAAAACTGAACTTGCCATCGGCGGCGATGGTGGGTGATTGGGCATCTGACACCAATTGCCGCCCTGTGCTGTCGTACAAGCGAACCAGCATGTCGGCATCGGGGTCGAAAGCGACTTGCCCCTCGAGCACAGGCGTTGAGATACGGGTGACGTTGTCTGTTTGGGTGTTGGCTCGGCTGTTTCCGCTGTCGGTGTCTGCGCTCAATCGCACCACACTCACATCATTCAAGGGCGTGGAGCGGATGTTCATTCGAACATCCAAAGGCGTGGTTTCAGTGGTGTTGCCCGCCTCATCGGTATTGACGAAGCGCAATATGAACGAACCGTTTGCGCTCAGCGTCAGGTTTTTAAAGAAATTCTCGGTACGCCAGTTTTTGTTGACTGCTCTCACCTCGACCCAGTCACCTATCTTGTTGTCACCCGTGTGGTCAAACAAAGCAATTTTGACCACGCAACCTTCCTCCAAGGTGGTGCCACTCAAGGTGATGTTGGCGCGGTTGTTGAACTCATCCAAGCTCAAATTGGTATCGCCTTGAAAGCCATCGAACACCGGGTTGCTGATGCTGTTGTCCAGGGTCAGGGTGATGGATTTGGGCTCTGAATAGTTGCCCCATTCGTCTTGGGTGGTCACAAAGTACGTGTGTTGGCCTTGCCCCAATATTTGTACTTGAAATGACACTTGGTTTTGGTTGTCCACAGCGTCGGCGGACACAGCCGTCGGTGTTTTCTCTTGGGCATCCAACACACCGTTGCCGTTGCTGTCGTACCAAATATATGTTTTCAAGCCCGGAGAAATGGTCCATTGCAATTTAGGCGCGACTTTGTTGGTTTTGTTATCCCTGAGCGTGTCGGGGTCTGAGCTTCTTCCCGTGTCTTCTCCGGGCGCCAATTGAAATTGGGTGGGTGCTGCAGGCTGATCGGTGTGCTTTTCCACTGTGATCCCGGTGTAATTCACCGTGCTGCTGATGTTGCGTGCCAAATCGGTGGCAAACACCTTGACGGTGATTGCGCCGTCTCCCAACAGACTGTTCCAATTTCTTTGTTCTGAGTTGATCAAGACATAGCGCCAGGTTCCATCACTGTTGACGAGTATTTGGTTGGCCACGACAGTGCCATTGATTTCCAAAGTGATGCTGCTGCCTCGCTCACCGGTTCCGCTGATCAACGTGCCATTTTGAAAATCCTCTCGGTTCAAAAAGCGGACAAGTGGCTTGTTGGGGTTGGTTCTTTGCATGACCGCATCACTGAACCGCACCGTGGGATCAACAGGTGGGGTAGTGTCTAAATACAGCTGTATTTTTTCTGTGGGGTCGCTGTCATTGCCCGATAAATCGATGGCTATCGCCGAGTAGCTGATCACACCTTCTGTCAAACTGCCCCATTCTGAGCTGTTGATAGCAACCTCCCACCGGCCATTGGTATCGGTGACCACGGTTTTTTTGATTTCATGCGGCGGCAGATCGGTGTCGTACACCGTCAGAATGACGGTTGATCCCGCCTCAGCAGTACCGCCAAATTTTCTCTGGGCGTTTTGCAGCGTGGCGGCGTTGACCACTTGCAAGCCATTGCCATCGATATCAATCGTGAAGGCTTCGGCGGGCCATCTGTCGATGACAGGAGGCTGCGGATCGAACACATCCAAAAAAATGGTTTGTGGGTTGCTCCAGCCACTGGCGTTACCGGCTTCGTCTATGCCCTTCACAAACACTTGGTAAACACCTTGCACCAATCCACTGATTTTATTTCTTGGCACTTTCAGCGACCAACTTCCGTCGCTTTCCACGGCAATCGGATCAAACACCGCCTCATAATCGCCGTTGGTCGCATTGACCAGTTTGATCTGAATTTTTCCCTGCGGCTCAACAAAATTCGTGCCGCTGAACACCGCCGATTGGTCCAAGGACTTTTTGCTCAAGGTCTTGTAGGTTTGCCCATCCAACTGCGTGCTGTCTGTCAAATCTATCTGCAGACCAGGGACAGGCGGTGGATTGAGGTCCAAGCCCACGTTGTTGAACACCACCGCAGTGCTTTCGTTGTCTAACGCGTCGGTAGCGGTCACTTGAATCGTCAAGTACTGGGTTTTTTCATTGCCTGAGATAGATAACTGTTTGACCATGTCAGGGGTCAATTTCCAAATCCACTGGCCATTCGCATCGGCAGTGCACTCATAACTGGATGCATCCCCTGGATTGGTCAAGCCAGCTTTGTTCATCCATGAAAACTTCAGCCGTGAACCTGCCTCAGCTTTGCCTGTGAACGTCAAATCGGCTTGCGCTTTGTTGTCATTGATGAATCCTGTGTTCAAGTTGATGTCGGATGTATTCCAGTCAAACACCACTTTTTCAGGCGGTTTGACATCGATATACAAAGACTGCGAATTGCTGGGCGGGCTGACCGCTTGCAAAACATCGATGGCATAGGCGGTGATGCTGTAGTTACCACTTGGCATGGCATTGAGCAATTTGAATGGCAGTTGTGCTGAAAACTTGCCACTGGCATCGACTTTGGCAGGCAGGGTCACTGTGTCTGCGGTTTCCCCATACTTCAACACCAAGGTCACGCTGCTATTGGACGGGGCCTGGCCTTGCACGGAGTATCCGCTGAGCACCATGGCTTTGTTCACCGCCAAGTTGTTGCTGCCTTTGGGATAGGTCAAGCTGCTGCTCAGCGGAAACAGCACAGGCGGCTCGGGCAAATTGACACCCGGCAATTTGACCGCGATTTGTGCATCGGGACGTTGCGTCAGTGGCGTTTGCCAATTCAATGAAGCCGACAAGTTGCCAGCCAGCAAAGCCGCCATGTCAAACCCAGTGCTTTGGGTTTGCAGTGTTTCGGTGTGAAGCCGTGTGGATTGGCTGTCTTCGCCTTCCAAGGCTTGCAGGTCGGCACTGGCGATGCCCGCTTGTGCATCGGCGGCCGTCTCGCTGGGCACCGCTGAATCTGGGGTCAGCAATTGCACAGGTTCATCGTCGGAGGTAACCACAACTTGGGTATTGGGGTTTTGTCCAAAAAATTCAGCCACCACCAAGCGCAACACCACGGCATTGCCGTTGGCATCCCATTCACCGGTCGGTACCAACAGCACCAAGTCGGCACCTGCTCGCAAGGTCTTGACACCCGAATGGTTAAGCAACAACGATTCGCCGGGGCGCAATGTCACAGTCATTGGGCCTGACATGACAAGGTCTTGGTTGCCTTGCGCTTGTATGCGTTGCAGTTTGATCATGACACGGCTCCTGTTGTCAAGGGAGGTTGTTTATGCAGGGGGGCAGGCGCTGGGCTGCTGGCGGATGGGTTCAGCCACAGGTCTTTGGTTTTGCCATCGGCCAACAATTTGCCTTGCTCTAAAACCACAATCCTGTCGGTCAGACTCAAAGCGCGCTGGCTGTGGGTCACCATCACCAAGCCCATGTTTTTGAGTGTGGCCAATCGTTCGACGATGGCGAGTTCGCTTTCGGTATCCAAACCGCTGGTCGGTTCATCCAATAACAAAATGCGCGGTTTTTGTGCCAACGCCCGCGCTAAAGAAATTTTTTGGCGCTGACCGCCCGACAAATTGGCGCCGTATTCCTCGACCATGCGGTTCAAGCTGAGCGCACCGCTTTTCAAATCAGGCTCTAAAAAAGCATGGTGAACGGCAAAGGCCAAAGCGTCCAGCCGCTGCGCCTCGCTGGCATCGGCGGGCAAATTCATCAATATGTTGTCCTCGACCGTGCCGGCCAACAAAGACGCCTCTTGGGGTTTGAACGCCAACCAAGTGCTTCTGTCATGCAATGACAGACTGAACAGTTCGATGTTGTCAACCCGCACCAAACCAGCGCTGGGTGTGATGGCACCCGCGATGATGCGCAGCAACGTGGACTTGCCCGAACCCGGGCGCCCAAGCAGCGCAATTTTTTCGCCCGGCTGACATGTCAACTGGATGTTTTTCAACACTTCACGGCCCGACGCGCCTGGCTCAAACCGGTGGCTGATGTCATCCAATGAAATCGCACCGGTGATGCCGGGCGAGCTGCGGGAAATGCCTGTTGCCGGCGTCGCATCGTCATGAAACAGATTCATACCCAGATCGGTGCCCAAGTAGGGCTGCAAACTGTGCAGGGATTGTTTCAACTCTTGCCAGCGGCTGAGTGTCACCAAGGCTTGTCCTGCCACACCCAAGGTTCGGCCACTCAACATAGACACGGCGATCAAAGCACCGGTGCTGATGAATTGGGCAAACACCAAATACGCACCCACCGTCAACAGACTGACATAGCTGAGCAAATAAATCAGTTGTGACCAATGCTGTGACAACATCATTTCCAATCGCAACAAGGCAGCCCAGTTCGCCTGTTCATGGGCCACCTTGAAAAACCGCTGTGCCACCCATTCACCTGCATGGCTGATGCGCAACGCATCCAGTGAACTGAGCAAATCGGTCAGCAATGCCAGCTTCTGGGTTTGCTTTTGCAGCTGATGCTTTTGCAGCTGCATGGCACGCTGCTTCAAATACACACCACCCGCCACATACACCCCCGCCCAAAACAGCATCACCAGCATCAAAGGCCAAGCAATGATGCCCACCACCACCACGATCAGCACCAAAAAGGGCAGATCAGACAACGCCAAAAAATAGGACGATGAAAAAAACTCCCGCGATGCGCTCAAATCTCGGTAAAGCGTCAAAAACCGTGCGGTGATACCGGGTTGCGCGGCGCTGCGGGATTGCGGCCTGAGCAATTGGCTGGCCAAATGCTTGTCTATCTGCAGGTCTATCTGGGTAGCCAAGCGTTCTATGTCTCGCACCCGCAGGCCGCGCACCAGCAATTCGGCGACGGTGAACAACACCACACCCAAGACCAAGGCCCACAGGGTTTCAAAAATACCGTTGTGCACCACTTTGTCGTAGACCAACATGGCAAACAGTGGCGTGACCAACATGCCCGCATTGATATAGAGGCTGGACAACGCCAGCCATGCCCAGCGTCCTTGCAATACCCAAGACACACATTGCAAAAGACTGACTGGGCGGGCGGACTCAAGGCCGTTTGCCAGATCAGACATATTCGATGTACGCAGTGGCGACGGTGGTGGTGTTGGCCTTGAAAGTCACCGTTCGGAAAAACACGCTGGCGTTGCTGGTGGGGTCGCTTGTGAGGGCTGGCGTTGTGTTGACCGAATAGCCTGTGCTGTCTATAGAGAAAGCATCTTCATTGTTTTTCAGGCGCAAAATGATGGTGGAATTGTTACCGTTGTCAGCCAATCCTTGTATCAAATCGACGCTCAGCTTGACGGTGCTTTTGACACCGTCTCGGCTGATGTCTAATCTTTCCACGCTGTGAATCTTGTTCAAGAATGGATTCAGGTCCAGCGTTTTGAATCCAGAAACTGTGGGCGAATTAACGCTGGTGTTGTTCGCCCAGGCATAAATTTGGATTTCATCCACGTAAGAATCCGGGGTGTAAAACCCATAGCGGCCGTTGGTTTGAAACACAGGCGTGTCGACCGGGCCGGACTGCGTGTCGCCGTAGACATTGAAGTTTCTTGCCGTGGGGGCATTGTCTCTGGTCAACATGTCTATCTCATTCAAAATAAAACTGTCAGCGCCCAAGCCGCCGACCAATGTATTGCCGTCCAAAGCGTTGAGATAGTTAGAAAGATTGGACGACTTTCGAAAATCCATCACATCACTGCCATCGCCGCCGATCATGGTGTCCTTGCCATTGTTCGACACGAAGGTGAAGCCCCAATTGCTGTTGGCTGTCATTTGCACCTTGTCGTCGTAATCGGTACCACGCAGGATTTCGATGTTGTAAAACTGGTCACCCATGTAGTCATCCGTGAATTGGGTAACCCCTTGCCTGGTATTGCTCTGGCCGGTGATTTTGGTGAAGAAATCTATTTCCCGGGTGGTGGGGTTCAAGTCGCTGCTGGTGACGTAGGTCAAACGCACACTGCTGACTGGCGACTCCATTTCAGACAAATCTGCCTTTGGCTGCAAGTTGGAATACACCGAATCCCAGGCGGGCACACCATCTCCCCGGATGACAAATTTGTTCAAAGTAGGTAAGCGGTTGCCGTCCTTGTCGCAATACAGGCTCTCGACCGACATGTCTATGCCTTTGGTCGAGTTGGTAGAGTTGATTCCGTAAGTCGGTATGCTCCGGTAGTTCAACGTGTCAATGCCTGCGCCACCGTGGTAACTGTCTTGTCCCAAACTGCCGTGGAAAGTATCGTTTTTACTGCCCCCCACCAAAATTTCGTTGAAGATGCTGCTTCGGCTGTCTGAAATACCCAAAAACTCATTGGTTGCAACAAAAGATCCCACCACCTTTTCGATATTGCGATAGGTGTCGCCAAATGAATCACCAACCAACACATTGTTTTGCGAGCCAAGATTGATGGTCAAATTGGCTGTGGTGGATGAGTAATCCACCACATCGAAACCCTCGCCACCATCCAGGATATCGCTGTTTGGACCGCCAGACAAAGTGTCGTCACCCGCACCCCCTTTCAAGGTGTCGCTGCCACCACCCCCTTGCAAAAAATTGTTTTTCGCATTTCCAGTCAAGGAATCGTTACCGCTGCCGCCGATCAAGCCTTCGAATTCGGTGAATCTCACGGTATTGCCTGTGACAGTGCCATTGTTAAAGCCATAAGTGCCAGAACCGTCGGCATCCAACACAACCGTGTGGGCGACACCAAACGCTTCAAAACTCAGTAAATCAAAGCCTATGCCACCGATCAATGTGTCGTTGCCATGGGAGACCACCAAGACATCGTTTCCTGCATCGCCAAACAATCGGTTGTTGTTGCCATCACCATCGAGCTTTTCGTTGTAAATACTGCCGTTCAAGTTTTTGATGTTGGCGTATTTGTCATTGGCCACTTGTATAGGACCGCCTACCCTGCCACCTAGATCGGTTTTGGCTGTGAAGGCGAGTAAACTGACATAGGCGTGTTGCAATCCGATAAAGCTGGAAAAGTTGGTGATTTGTGTGGCATCCGTCAACGTCACCGACGAATAATCGACGGTGTTGTTTCGGCTGGCATGGGCTTGGAACGTGGTCACGTAGTCACGACGACCGCTGGAATAAAACACGGTGTCATGGGTGTCAGAACCGATGATGGTTTCAATGTCCTGTCCCATCACATCGCCCAGGGCCTCCGATGAACTTTTGCCAGCGCCTTTGTTGGTATTGGCCGTGTCCAGATACAGCACTTCGTTGCTGCCCAATTTCACCTTGGCATACGACAGCGTGTCGTCGCCCACCCCGCCTTCAAACACATCTTGGCCCAAACCTGACCACAGTGTGTCATTGCCCTGACCACCGTACAAAGTATCGTCGCCCGCGTCACCGTCCAACACATCGTTGTAGGTGACAGTGGTGTCTGTGGAGGTGTTGCCGTCTTCCTTATCACCGTACAAGACATCATTTCCCACACCACCCGTCAAGCTGTCATTGCCCCAACCACCTTCCACCGTACTGTGAACGCCAACTTCCTTGGTGCCCATGAAGGTGTCATTGCCGCTGTTAAACAGGATGTTTTCTATGTTGGACAGCGAGTCTGACAGCAAACCGCTCGAGACGGCTTGTCCGGTTTGCAAATTGACGCTGATATCTGTTCGGTCCAGTCGGCTGCTGGTGTAGTCCACCGTGTCTGATCCTTGGCCACCGCTCAGCGTGGTGTTGCTGACCACATCGCCACTGAAAAAATAATCGTTTCCGTCGTCCCCTTCAAGTGTGTCGGCGCCGCCTGCGCCTCGGAGCGTGTCGTCGCCACCGCCGCCAGACAACAGGTTGTTGCCGCTGTCGCCAGTCAGCCGATCTGCATAGCCTGAGCCCACCACGTTTTCAAAACCACCGTAATTGACTGTGTGGGTTTTTGCGTCCACCGTGAAACTCAAACGGCTTTGTGACAATTCGAGCGAGACACCTGAAGCGATGTCAACAAAAGTGATGGTGTCTGTGCCCGCCCCACCATCTAATGTGTCTGCACCCAAGGACACATAAACCATGTCATTGCCTGCACCCGCTTTGATGTCGTTTGACAACACGACCTGGTCATCGCCACCGAGCGTGTCGTTGAAATTGGTGCCTATGATTTTTTCGATGTTTTGGAAGCGGGCTTTGTCTGCAAAGCCACCGCTGGCCCCATTGCTGCTGCCAAATGTGTGGAGTTTGAACGACACGTCCACTGCACTGGTGGAAGCACTGAAGTCGATGGTGTCAGAGCCAAGTCCGCCGTCGTATTGGTAATCGGTTTTGGTCGATCCTGCAATAAAGGTATCGTTTAAGGCGGATGCCAATATGCGTTCAATGCTGTCGAACTGGTCATTGAATGCATCGTTACGGGTGCTGTCGCCTATCGCACGCTGCCCGGTCAAATCGATGCCCACTGCTTGGGTAGAAGTTTCGTAGCTGGCGGTGTCGGTGCCATCTCCCCCAGCCAAGGTGTCCGCACCTGCACCCCCTATCAGGGTGTCATCGCCCTGCCCGCCAGCCAAGCTGTCGACACCCTCGCGTCCATCCAGAAAATCATTGCCATCTCCACCACTGAGGTTGTTCTTTTCCAAATCGCCCCATAAACGGTCATTGAGTTTGCTGCCCACCAAGTGTTGAATCAGATTGAATATCTCATTGCCGTTTTCGCCATTGGAATTGCCAGAGGTTTTGGTCAAATCCGCACGGATCCCATTGCCTTTGGTCACCAATTCATAACTGACGGTGTTGCTGCCTGCGCCTCCCATATAAATGTGGTTGCCACTGCCGGAGTTTTTCAATATGTCGTCGCCGTCGCCACCGTCCAAGGTGTCGCTGCCGCCGCCGCCAATCAGCACGTCGTTGCCCGCCAATCCTTTGAGGTAATTGGCGGTTTCATTGCCAGTGATTTGGTCATCAAATGCAGTGCCATCGACATGCTCGATGCTGGAATATTGGTCACCCGCGGCATTGCCACTGACGCCGCCAGTGACCAAACTTAAATTGACACCTTGCCCATCGTCTGCGTCTTCATAGCTCACCAAGTCGGTGCCGCCACCGCCCACCAAAGTGTCTTTGCCCGCACCGCCCACCAAGGTGTCGTTCAAAGCCCCACCCGTGAGCAAATTGTCTTTAGCGTCCCCGTACAGCTTGTTTTCAAAACTTGCAGAACCCGTCAAATGGGCGATATGGGTGAATTTGTCACCGGCTGCGCCGCCTGCGTTCAGGCTTTGTTTGTCAGCAGACAAATAGGCGGTGATATTGCTGTTGGTTTTTTCGTAGGACACCGTGGAAGCCGTATTGGCCGCGGCTTTGAAGCTGTCGCCACCACCGCTGCCATAAAACAAGTCATCACCCCCGCCGCCGTCTATCGCATTGGCAGCAGCATCGCCCTCCAAGGTGTCATTGTTTTTGCTGCCTATCAGGTTTTCAATACCGACATAACGGTCGCCCGCTGCTTCACCCGTGTTGCTGGTCGGCGTTTTGAGACTGACCGATACACCCGCACCCACACCCAAGTTGGCATAACTGACCGTGTCGACCCCTGCGCCGCCGTCCAAGGTGTCGCCGCCACCAGCGCCAGTCAACGTGTCATCGCCCAAACCACCTGACAGCCTGTTGTTTTGGTTGTCACCCAGCAGTTCGTCTTGGTAAGCCGTGCCCACCACATGCTGGATGTTTTGGTAGGTATCGCCTTTTGCGTAAATACCATCGTTTTGCGATGCATCAGCCAAATGGACTTTGACACCTTTGATACCACCACCGTTGTCTTCCAGCGATCGGGCGTAGCTGACCGTGTTGTTGGCATCGTTGGCAGCGACCGTACCGCCGTCCAGTGTGTCAGCCCCCAAGCCACCCTCTAAGGTGTCATCGCCCAGATCACCCCACAAGGCGTTGGCATTTTCATCGCCAATCAGCATGTCTGATTTTTTCGATCCTTTGACATGCTCAATGCGGATGTAAATGTCACCCACGGCATCGTCGCCGCTGTTGTTGTTGGGAGTTTTCAAATCCACCGTGACACCTGCCGCGGCATTCTCATAACTCACCGTGTCTTTGCCGTCGCCACCGTCCAAGGTGTCTGCGCCCCTGCCACCTTCCAAGGTGTCGTCACCGGCTGCGCCAATCAAGCTATTTTTGCCTTCATTGCCCACAAACCAATCGTTGCCATTGCCACCGACCAAATGCTGGATATTGAGCAATTTGTCGTTGGCGGCTGTGCCGTAAAGCGCTTTGCTGGTGTTGTTGTTCAAGTTGGACGCCAGTTCGACATAAACACCAATGCCAGAATCATCGTAATTGGCCGTGTTGTTGCCTGTGCCGCCGTCCAAGGTGTCGGCACCATCACCGCCTTGCAAGGTGTCGTCGCCCAAGCCGCCTTTGATGTCGTCATTGCCCGTCAAACCTTTGATGAAGTCGTGACCAGCACCGCCATTGAGGTTGTCGTTACCCGTGGTGCCTCGGATCGAATAACTGATACCCCGCGCGGGTAAGTACAAGATGGGGTTGCCTTTGCTGTCGTCACCCAGCGAGGTGACATCGATCATTTTTCTGAAGTCGGCGAATTTGAAGCTGATGGGGTCAGACAAACGCGAGCTCGACATGTTGATTTGCTGGTTGCCGTTGTAAAACTTGACATCCAATTTGAAGTCAAAGCCAGTGAACTGGGTGTCGCTGTCCGGCACTGCATCCCAGAACATTTTCAAACGCGAAACATTGCTGCCATCAGCACCCAATTCGATGCTGGGTTTGGTATTGGCGTTGAACAATTGATCGGTTGTGCCATCAAAAAAACCGAATCCATCGGGCAAGGCATGCGCGCTGTCAGACGACAAACTCAACACCACTTTGGTGGCAGAAGGCAAGCCAGGCAGGGCCAATTCCATCATTACACGGGTATTGCCGTCAGGGGTGTGCGGCGTCACATCCGTGGTTTGTGCATTCACCGCCAGTGGCTTTTCTTGCAACATCGACACGGGCTTTAATTCATAAACCTGCTTGAGGGTATCGGCCAGTTTGAGGTTGTTCATTTTGTAAACGTCTGCGTGATAGACGTTTCGCGAAGCCTCTTGTTGCAAGGTGACGTCGACAGGAGGTTGCGAGCTGATTTGGTCGATATGGACCACTGCACTGATGGTTTGCTTGCTGTTGTCTGTGTAAAAAACCAGCTTGTCTTTTTTGGTGTTGAGTTCGTAAATTTCGTTGGCACCGACCACAAAACTGTCGCTGCTTGAGAGTTTGAGCGTGATCTCTGAAGCATCCCCCGCGTCCGCAATGTCACGCACAGCTTGCGCGGTGATTTGCACCGAAGTGAACGCGCTGTCTTTTTGAAAGTCCAAGGTTTCAATCGACTGAAATTTGTCGTTGAGTTGCACAATATCTGCCAACTTGATCTCGTTGATTTGGCCATTGACGTTGGCCTTGTCCATCCACACCATGGTGTCCTTGCCTGTGCCACCAATGAACGTGTCTGCGCCTTTGTCAGTGCCGCCGATCAAGGTGTCGTCGCCTGTGCCGCCGTCTAAACGATTGTTGAAACCATCACCCGCCAACACATCGCCAAAATCTGAGCCAATCAGATGCTGAATGTTGAAAAAACGGTCGCCATTCGCGTCACCGCCGTTGGTATTGCCCAAGGATTTGTCCAAGTAAACATACACGGATTCGCGAGAATTTTCGTACGACGCAGTGTTGCCTGTCCCTTGGGTGGTGCTGTCGGTCTCTTCCCCATACAGCCAATCAGCACCGTCTCCGCCTTCTAAAGTGTCAGCACCGACACCGCCGACCAAGGTGTCGTTGCCTGCCATCCCTTTCAATACATCATTACCACCGCGAGCCTGGATCAGATTGGCTTTGGCGTTGCCTGTTAATTCATCCGATTTTGCAGAGCCTTTGATGTTTTCAATTCTGAACAACTCATCTGTGTCAACGCCATCATTGGCACCGCCTGCCACGCTGTCCACATCCGATAACCAGACCTTGACCGCATTGCTGTTTTCGAAATCTGCGGTGTCCACGCCGTCGCCACCGTCCAAGAGGTCTTTGCCGGCTTCGCCAGACAAGGTGTCGTCTCCATTGCCCCCAGCCAAGGTATTTTGTTTGGCATCTCCTTTGATCCGGTCGCTGTTGCTCGAGCCCAGTACCTGTTGGATATCGATCAATTTGTCGCCTTGCGCGTCACCGCCATTTTGGTCGGTGACAGACAAGTCAATTTGCACGGCTTCTTTGGAATCTGCGTAGCTGACATAGTTGATGTCCAGCCCACCTTCGATCACATCTGCGCCTTCGCCGCCAATCAGGGTGTCCGCTCCTTGGCCACCCTTTAAGGTGTCGTTGCCAGCGTTGCCGACCAAGCTGTCATCGCCAGCTTTTCCTTCGAGTTGGTTGTCGTTTTTGTCACCGGTGAGCACGTCGTTTTTATCTGTACCGGTGACATGTCTGAACGACGAAAACACCAAGGTATCGTCTTCGGCATCCCCGCCATTTTTGGTCGATTGCAGCAAATTGATATTCACACCCACGTTGGCATTGCTGTTTGCATAACTCAAGGTGTTGTTGCCCGCACCGCCGTCCAAGGTGTCTGCACCCCCCTCACCCCCTTGTATCGTGTCGTCTCCTGCACCGCCAAAGATGCGATTGGCTTGGGAATTTCCTTCAAGCACGTCATTGCCCGAGGAGCCGATGATGTTTTCAATGTTGGTCAAGGTGTCGCCGGACACCCCGTTTTTTTTGTTCGTACTGCCATCGTTGTCTAGGATGGCTATCACTTTGTCGCTGGTGTTGTTGAAATTGGCGTAACTCACCGTGTCGTTGCCAGAACCGCCATCGAGCACATCTTGGCCGATGCCACCCATCAAGGTGTCATTGCCTCGTCCGCCTGACAAGCTGTCGTCGCCCGCATCGCCTTGGATCAGATCGTGTCCTGCGCCCGCGAAAATGGTGTCATCGTCTGCGGTAGCGTTGATTTGATAGCTCATGCCCCGGGCAAACAGGTAGAGCACATCGAGGGCTGAAGTTTCGGCCGATGTTTTGAAATCGCCGTACTCGAATTTGATCTCTTGCCAATCTTCCTCTTTCAGCAGGCTTTGGCCGTTGGCATCGACAAAGTTGGCCAACAATTTGAATTGGGTTTTGGTGACCGTTTCTGGAAAGTCGTCCGCAATGTCCCAACTGAGTTTGATGCGTGCAATAGAGGTCGTGGGAGCATTGATTTCAGCGGCCTGATTCGCCAAAAGGGTGTCGTTGATGCGGAAATTGGGTGGCAAACCACCGTCTATGCTTTTCCAAGTCAATATCAATTTGTTGGCGCTTGGTAACCATTGGAGCTTCAAGTCATTGGCTACTTTTTCAACCGGTGTGGTCGGACCTACCGGCGCCACTTTTTGGTTCGTCACAACCTGCACATCGAAGGGCTTTTCCGCCAACATGCGGCGTACTTCTATCTCCCCAAAGTCTGTGGATTTGTCAGCGCCTTGGGTCACATTCGACACCTTGGCTTGTGCGGTACTGACCAAAATAGGTTTGTTTTGTACCGGTTGCTCTTCGATTTTGTAGGTGTAGTCTTGCAGTTTAGGCTTGTCATTGAGCTTGGGAGGAGCACTGGGCGTAGACACCGATGAGGCCGCTGACGCACTGGCTTTGCCTGTGCCTGGCCCAGCGCCAGGCCCTTGGCCTGGACCTTTGCCTGCTTCTGCATCACTGTTGGACAATGCAGCCGTTTGCAAAGATTTTGAAATTTGCTGGACCTGCGCTGCCAACTGCTCAACCTGCTCTTGTGCCTTGGTTTCGTCACCTTCGTTGCCAATGGTGTATTCAAAACCCAGCTTGTCGTTGACGCCAGGCACTGGTTTGATGGTGGAAGCTTCAATTCGGTAACTGCCACCTTCCACCGGTTTGACCGCCCCCGCTTTTTTCAGCTGTTCAGCCAATGGTTCGGTCAAGCCATTTTTGAATTTGCCCAGGGTTTTGTCTGGCGACAACGTGGCTTGCAGTGCGGCTTGCGGCAGCACATAACGCTCACCCGTGTTATTGACAAGCACCATGTCCAAGTCAACGATTTCGACGGCGGTGATCTCGTTGCTGTCAAAAGGCAAACTGAACTGAACGGCCCCGGATGCAGCCGCTTCGGCTTGCATCAGTCGGATCGGGGACGACGGGGCAGGTGTATTTTCTACAGGTGCAGTTTCAGGCTTGCTGTCTGCACGCACATCTGATTCGGCCATGGCACTCTCCGTGAAGCATTCAATCGATTTGAAAAACTGTTGTTATTCAGTACGGCTTGTTGTAGTTAGAGACTGCTGTTTAAAACGACTCAACGCAGGCATGAACAAGGCCAACCCGCGTGGGCTGAACCTATGGGTTGGCTGGCGGCCTTTTGTCCGGCGGTACAGCGGCAGCTGACATCTCGGTTGTCCCAGCAATTGCGGACTCTGAGTGATTCAGCTTATTTCCCGAGACTCCAGCCGTCAATGTATTCACCAAAGTACTGATGAGTTGCTCATGTCTTTCTTGTTGATCAGTGAATACCATTTTCAATTGATGGGCCATTTCTGTGCGGCTGACTTGTTCGTCCTTGGCGCGCTGCCCCATCAACTGCAATAACTGGTTAACCGCTGAACCTTGCTCAATCATGCGGGCTTGGTCGGTCAACATATGTTCTTGGAATTCGGTGTTTTGTCTGGATTGTTCGAACAAAATGGCAATCACTTTTTCGATACGATCGTTCAAGTCCTGCAAATGGTTTTGCTGCGATTGGGTGGACTGGAACCAAGTGCGCAATTGATCCAACCAACCCGCACGTTCTTGCGCCACTTGCTCTGCTGTACTGATGGTGGATTTGTTGAGCGCGACTTGTTGCTCGTGCTGCTGATCCAACCAGCGCGACTGCATGTCCATGGTCAACGATACCAATTCGGAATTTTTGCCAATGCTGGTTTTGAGTAGCTCCTGCTCTGATTCCAGAATTTGCAAAGACTGGCGCTGAATTTCTGTGGTTTTGGCAGCGGCCTTGGCGGCTTCCAAGGTATCGGTGCGGATGTTTTCAATGCTGCTGAGCACCTGCTGGTGCTGTCCACCGAGTTGTGCGATTTGGTGCTGCACCTCGGTTTGTTGGCTGCTGTTGTCTTTCATCTGAACCACCAATTCCTGCATGGCATTGAGCATCGATCGAACGCGACGTTCGGACTGGTCCATGGCCACGATCAAGCCTTGCAGCACGGGTGAATTTTCAGCGAGTTTGCTCAAGGCTTGTGAAAGTTGAGAAGCCTCAGCATCGACGCTGCTGCTGTCTTGACCCAGTTTGGTCAGCAGCGAACTGCGGCTTTGCAGCATGGACACCAGTTCGACCGTGGCGCTCTTGATGAACACCATCAACATGCCCATGATCAGTGAACCCAGCACGCCAAACAAAGATGCACTGAAGGCCACACCCATGGCCCGCATGGGTTCGGTCAATCGCGACACGAGTTCATTGACGGCCGCCACCGGATCGGTCATGCCAGACCCGACCGAGAAAGAACCAATGAGTTTGCCGATTTCTTGAAGCGCACCCAACAAACCGATGAACGTACCCAACAAGCCCAAACCCACCATCATGCCGGACATGAATTGCGCCAACAACAAACGGCGGTTTTGTCTGGCGTGGAACCGTTCTATTTCAGATTCGATGGCCGTTTGCTGAACACCGCCGATGGTGGTATCGAAATTGTGCAAAACCAATTCAAGCACTTCGACCACGTCATGGGATTGGCTGGCCTTGTCCTTTTGCAACAATTCCTGGGCTTGTTGCAAATTGCGCGAAGTTAACAAGCTTTGGCTGAAGTCTTCGATCAACTGGGCTTCCCGGTTTATGCGGCGCACATGGCCCAGCATTTGCAGACAACCGCCCACGATCAGCAGCAATATCAGATAGTTGATTTGCGGGTGCGGGTTACCCTCGATCGTTCCCATGATTTCTTTTTGGAAATAGACCGAACCCAAGGCAATCAACACAATGGGAATGCCGATATAGAGGTAATAGCGTTGAAGTCTTTTCATGGTTTTCAAGATCAGATCAATGTGGCTCGCGCATGGCACGAGAACTGAAGCGAAGCAACGGAGAAAGCAAATAACTCAACACACTGCGTTTGCCAACGATGACATCGGCACTTGCGGTCATGCCCGGCAAGATGACCTCTTGCGCCAGTGGTCCTTGGGCAGGCTTGGTTTCAACCACCACCCGGTAGTAGCGTTGGCCGTTTTCGTCCGGCAAGGTGTCCGAGCTGACCTCGACCACCTCGCCTTGCAAGGCGCCATACACCGTGTAGTCGTACGCGCCCAGCATGACGCGGGTGCTCAAACCTGCACGCAAACTCGCGCGGTCATCGGGCCGGACCCGGGCTTCGACCGCCAAGGGCCCTTCGCTGGGGGTGATCTCCAACACCGCCTCGCCGGGCTTGACCACGCCGCCGATGGTGTTGAACATCAACCGGTTGACAAACCCGGTGCTGGGTGCCCGCACTTCGGTGCGTGAGACGCGGTCACTGTCTGCCCGAATACCGGCCTGAATGCGGCTGATTTCTGCACTGACTTGGTTGAGCTCGGTTCGTGCCTCTGCCCGAAATCGCGACTGCGATTCATTGATTCGCGCAGCAGACTCGGCCTGCGCAGACATCAGTCTGGGAATGGTGTTGACCACGTCCCTGAATTGGGTGTTGAGTCGCTCGGTACGGCTTTGCGCTTCCAGCCATTCCATTTGCGAAGCCGCCCCTTTTTTCAACAGGTTCTCGACCATGGTGGTTTGTTGCTTGGCGATATTGAGCTCGGTGCTCAAACTTTGTGACCGGGCTTGCGCCTCTTTTAATTCGGCTTGGCGCTGGTTGATTTGTTGCTGCAGGGCGGCTTGTTCGGAACGAATACGCGATTGGCGCTCTTCAAACGCGTTCTTTTCCAGCATTTGCATGCTGACGGGAATGTCATCGTCAAACTGCAAAATGCTGCCACCTTGGGCTTCAGCCCGCAGTCTGGCTTGTGTGGCTTTCAATGATTGCAGTCTGGATTTGCCCTGAGACAAGTTGCTGTTGGCATTGACATCGGACAAGCGCATCAAGGTTTGTCCAGCCTGCACTTTTTGGCCTTCGTGTACCAAGATTTCTGAGACGATACCGCCTTCCAAATGCTGCACCACTTGTGACTTGCTGGCGGTGATGATGCGGCCCTGAGCCCTGACGATTTTGTCGATCGGCGCCCAGGCGGCCCACAGCAATAAGCCCAACATCAGCAACACCAGCACAGACACCATATAAGTGTCGTGCCGGCGCGGCAAAACGGGAGGCGTGGAATCTGTCATGGCATGACGGGTTTGACCAAAACCCGTGCGTTGTTGGCTGAAGGGCTGTCGCTTTCGACCACTCGCATGCTCACCATGCCCGGGTTGATGTTGTTTTTGATCAGCACATTGCGTATGTCATTCACCCGGTAATAAGCAATCCGGGACGACTCTGAAAAGCCCTTGGGTGTGTTGACGCGTATTTCAAACCCGCTTTTCTCTATGGCAAGGTAGGGCTTGATTTTTTCAATCAGCTCGGCCGCCTCTTTTTCTGACAACGCCACCACGTCCTTGTCGAACACCACAATCACGCCGCCCGAGCCCACTTGCAATAACTGGTTTTGACCCGATTGGGTTTTGATGCGGTTTTCTTTGGCGTTGACAATCTCGGCAGGTGTGTCAAGGTCTGCCGTGCCACCGCTGGCCTGGGACTTGGCATTGACCGACAGGGGTTTTTTGAGTGAATCAATTTCCCTTTGCAATTTGGCAAGTTGCTGGTTTTGTTCCCGCAGTTTTTCTTCAGCTTTGGCCTTGTCCTGCAAGACCTTGTCCAAGCTCGGCGCGACGGCTTGTGCCACCGGCGAGGATGCGTCAGTTTGGGGCGATGGGGGATTGCCGGTTTTTTCTGTTTGATCGATTGAAAGCGGTTTGCTGGTGACCGCGTTTTCCACCGGCTTGAACAAGTCCGGTTTCATTTTGGAAATTTGCATGATGGTGCTGATCACCACAATGGACATCACCGCGATCACAAACAGCAAATTGATCGCCAAATTGGTCACTGCATCGACATAGCCGGGCCAAAAAATGTCAGATGCGTCATTGGAGTCTGATGCAGCAGCCATGGTTTACGCTCTCAAAGTGTGTGACATGGGGGTCATTGGGTCGCAGGTGGTGGAGACGCACCACCTGTGTCAGATGCACCACCTGTGTCAGATGCACCACCTGTGTCAGGCGCATCGCCCGGGCTCTGGCGCTCAAACATGGGGGGGGTGATCGGGCTGAGGGGTGGTAGCGGTTTTTCTTGAACCGCCAACTCGGGTAGCGGTTTTTTGACCATGCTCATGGAAGAATTGATGTCTGGCGGCTGGTTGACCAAGGTTTGCAATTGGCTGAGCATGCCGAGGCGACGCAATATTTGTGCATGCGCCTGCATTTGTTGTGTCAGTGTTTGAACCAAGCGCTGGCGCGCAGAAAAGTAGCGCTCGTTGGCATCCAATGCCTCCAATATCGAACCCACTCGACCGGTTTTCATTTGCTGCTGTACCGACTGCAACACCAATTGCGCCGCTTCCTGTTCGGCTTGTGCCGTGGCGATGCGCAAGGTGGCCGACTGCAGCAAAGCAAAATCCGCATCCACCCCTTGCATGATGCGATCCGCTTCTTCAGCCAACCTGCTTTGGCGATTGGCCAATTCCGCTTTGGCCAATTTGGCGGCATACAACTCTTTGCCGCCGAGTGAAAATTCCCAATTGATCACACCCAACACGCGGCTGTCGATTTGCTTGGGATTGACCCCGCGAGCGTTTTCAGCTTCGTCGCGCTCAATGCTCAGCGCCAATGTAGGAAGCCATTTGGCGTAAATGGATGACACCACTTGTTCCTGCGTTTTCACGTCTTTGCGCAGGATGCGCAAATCTTGGCTGCTCTCCCAAACCATTTGCCGAATTTGCGCCTGTGTAGCGGGCAAGCCTGGCATTTGGTTCAAATAAGGCAATTGCATGGCTACCGGTTTGTCGCCCAGCAATCTTTCAAGCTCCAGCAAAGCCGTTTTGTAGTTGGACTGTTGCTCAATGCGGTTCTGTCTGGCCTGTAGCACGCGGGCACGCAAGCGCTCGAGATCGGCCGAACTGGCCGCACCCGACTGGGCGCGGTTTTGGACATAGGTGAATAAATTATTGAACTCTTGCAGTTGTTCATCTGAGAACTCGACCACCATGCGGGCAGATGCCACAGCCAACACAGCATTGGTAACAGACAACGCCACGGCCTCGTTGGCTGCGTAGGAACGCCATACCGTGGCTTGTTCGTTGCTCAGTTCAGCCATCCAATCACGCACCGCTGGCACATTGATCAGCGGTTGCACCAAACGCAATGCAGAAGATTCGGTGGTGTGTTTGCTGACAGGTTGTTGGTAAGGCTCAGATTTTTCTGGCCCCTTTTGGTAACGGGCACTGGCCCTGGGCAACAATTCGGCGCGGGCCTGCTGCCTTTTCGAAACCGCGATCTCAATTTGTGCCAATGCCTGGTCGAGCACTGGGCTGTTGCCCAAGCCCATCTTCACCATGTCTGGTAAGTTTTTGGCTTGTGACATGTCCACCGAAAACTTGTTGAATTGCAGTTCAGCGCCCGTGGCGGTGTTGATTTCGCCGTCTGGCAAATCCACATACGGAGATTGGGCCATGATGCCAAAGGTCAGCAACTGTCGGGAGAAATCCGGCGTGTAAACCAAGGACTCGTCTTGGTTGGTCAAACCTCTGCGTTTTTGGCTGATACGGCCCACCGCCTTGTCTGGATTGACCAAGCCAGGCCATTGCTTGAGCACAATGGGCGGGGGAATAGGGACAGTCGGTTGGCGAACCTTTGCCTTGGTTGGATCCTCAGTTGTCAAAGGTTCCCCCTTGGCGGTCTGGCGATTTTTCAATTGCGGGGTGAGCGTGGTGCCCAAGGTGATGGCGTTGTCAAAATCTCCTGCTTGGTCTGTGACCACACTTTCAACCATTTGCCGGGTTTTTTCCCTGTTTTGCAAAACAGATGTAGAAGTTGCGCCTGCATTGGCTGGCTTGACTGTTTTTTCTTGCGCGTGTGCATGGACTGCCCATGCTTGCAACAGGCCAGCCAGCATCCAGCCCCACGGCAAAGACTTAGGCACAGTTTTGTATCCCTTAGACATCAACGCTCCCTGAACGCTTCACGCATTCGCAACACCGGTTTGAACAAATACGACAGCACCGACTTTTGACCTGTTTTGATATCCACCTGCGCTTGCATTCCGGGAATGATGGGGAGCATTTCCCCGTTGGGTCGTTTCAAACCATGGCTGGTGGTTTTCACCAGCGCTCTGTAATAGGTTTCTTCACGCTTGACTTCGTCTCTGAGGGTGTCGGGACTGATTTGCAGCACTTCGGCTTCGAGCCAACCGTAAATGCCCGAGTCATAAGCCGTCAGCTTGACGATGGCTGGCAAACCAGGACGCAAAAATGCGATGTCTGTGGGTCGGATGCGGGTCTCGATCAGCAAGTTGTCTTCGAGCGGGACAATTTCCAACACGTCTTGGCCAATTTGCACCACCGCACCCAAAGTGTTGACCCGGATGTTTTTGACGGTGCCCTTTTTAGGTGCGTACAAAACGGTTCGCTTGAAGGCATCTGCCCGTCCCGTCAAAGTGGCCGAATGTGCGCCCAAGTCACCTTCAATGCGTGCGAGTTCACCGCTGGCATCGGCTTTGTATTTGTCTTGGATTTCTGCAATCCGGCCACGGGTTTCGGAGATGGCACGCTGGATACGCAACACATCGATGTCAGAGACCAGCCCTTTGGCTGCCAACGGTTCTGTGATGCCGAGTTCTTCTTGGCTGATTTTGAGGTTTTGTAGCTGTGAAGCCAGATTGCCTTCTAAGGCTTTTTTTCGCGCTTGAAAGGTGGCCATTTCATGGCGAATCAATTCTGGCGGGATGCCACTGAATGCATTGGCGGTCAATGGCTTGCCCTGTACCTCTGCCTGCAAACGAATGGCTGAGGCCCGAAGCGCATGAATACGCGCCTTGGTTTCTTGCATGTTGGCGCCTATCTTGACATCGTCAATACGCAGCAGCGGTTGCCCTGCCTCCACCACTTGCCCTTCTTTGACCAAAATGTCGGTGACAACACCGGCCTCCATGCTTTGTACGACTTGCTCTCTGCTGGAAGTGATGACTTTGCCTTGGGCTGAGGTGACTTCGTCTAAGTTGAACCATGCGGCCCACCCGATGAATACGACCAAGACCAGCGCGGCTGACCACAAACCGTATCTGGCCCACGCTCTGGGCGACTGCAAATGAAACAGGTAAATGTCGTTATATTGGTCTAGCACCGCCTGCTGGGCATTTTGCTGACGGAAAGCTTGGATACGCGCGATCAACGCAGGGTCACTCACGCCTGCATGGGCTTGCGCGTTGTTGGCTCGCCGTTTGAACAGCCATTGCAACCAGCGGTTCATGCGGCCACCTCTGTGACGGGTTTGAGCACAGGCCGAGCCCGTTGTACCTTGCCTTCTTTGACAGCTTGAAGCACCGCATCCCGAGGACCATCGGCCGCGATGCGACCCTGATCCAGAATCAACAAACGAGACGCCAATTCCAACGGCCCCGGACGGTGCGTGGCAATCACCACCAAGCGGTGCGTCAATTCAGGCGCCAAGCGTGTCAGCAACTGCTGTTCTCCCGCCATGTCCATGGCGCTGGTGGGCTCATCTAACAACAATATGGGGGCATCCGCCAGCAGCGCCCTGGCCAGTGCCACCATTTGCCGCTGCCCACCTGACAATGACTGGCCTGCTTCTCCCAGCGGCATGTCCAAACCCATGGGGTGCTCCATCACCCAGCTTTCCAGACCACAGACACTCAGCACCTGTAAAAACCGCTCGTCCTTGACCCGTGGCGATGCAATCAGCAGGTTTTCACGCAAACTGCCTCTGAACAACACCACATCTTGAGACACCCACGACACCTGGGCGCGCCAATCTGCGGGCGACAGATGCCGCAGGTCCAAGCCATCGACCCAGACACGGCCTTGCGTGGGTTGCAACAACCCCGCCAAAACGCGAAGCAAAGAAGATTTGCCCGAACCCACTGGCCCCATCACTGCGGTGATTTCACCGATTTGGAATGGCAACTTGGGAATATTCAACACAGCTTTTTCAGTGCGGGGGAATTGAAACACCAGGTTCTCGAGTACCAAATGGTGTTTGAACCTTTCCATGCTGACGAATGTTTTTTGTGAAACGCCAGCATGCAATGGCAAAGACATCAATTTGTTGACCGCAGAAAAGGAAATTTGGGTGTTGTGCCAACGGGCCATCAAACCTGCGACCTGACCCAAAGGCGCGAGTGCACGCGAAGCCAATATGCTGCAACCAATCAACGCACCGACGGTGAGTTGCCCCAGCAAGATCAAGTACACGCCATAGACGATCAACCCCGTGGTGGCCATTTGCTGCAACCACTGGCTGACGTTGGCAGTCAAAGCAGATGCCATGCGGCTGGCCATGGCGCTTCTGGCGGTTGCAGCGCACACGCGCTCCCATTTGCTCAAAAACCCCGATTGCGCGCCCAGCGCTGTGATGGTCTCCAAGCGCTCCATACTTTCGACCAGCATGGCGTGTTTTTGGGTGCTTTCATACTGGTAGCGCTCGACAGATCGGCGAATTGGCCATTGGGTCAGTGCTCCAAAAAACATGGTCAATGCACCAGCAACCAATGGCACCCACACCAAACTGCCACCCATCCAAGCGATGGCTGCGAAAAACAGCAGGCAAAACGGCAGGTCGGTCAACACGACCAAGGTGCTGGAGCTGACAAAGTCACGCACGGATTCAAATTCACGCACTTGGCTGGCCCACTGGGCAGGCGATGCGGGGCGTTGATCGGCAGGCAGCTGCAAGGTTTTTTTGTAGATGGCAGAAGACAGCACCAAATCGGCACGCTTGCCTGCTTCATCCAACACATGGGCACGCAAACTGCGCAATCCAAATTCGAGCAAAGCCGCCAACATCACGCCAATGGCCAAAGCCCACAATGAGTGCATGGCGGCATTGGGGATGACCCGGTCATACACATTCATGGAGAACATGGACCCGGCCAAGGCCAACAAATTGATCAAAACCGCGGCCACCACACAGTCGCTGTAATACGCCCTCAAACGCGAGAACACCCCCCAAAACCATTCGCTGCCATTGGCCTGCAATGTGTCGGTGGCTTCATCGGCCACGAACACGCGTTCGGCATAAATAACCAAGCCTTGCAGGTGGGGTTGTAAGTTGTCAACACTCACCCATAGCAGTTCAGGGTATGTCAGCAAAGGCGCAGCTTGGTCGTCTGTGAAACTTTGCACCTTGGCGCGGTGCTTCTCCAACTGGGTCAACAACACCCAACTGCCATCCACCAAGGACACCAAGCAAGGGAATGCGCGTATGTCGGACAGTTGCTTGACTTGGTAAGTGGTGGCCCGCAAACCATGCGATTGCAGGCTGACGGCGGCCACTTCCGGCGTCAAACTGGCAGGCATTTGAACTGCATAAGATGCCAAGTCTCGCCATGACACCCGAACACCTGATTCGAGCGCCAATGCGGACAAAGCATGCCAAATCACGTCACAGCTCCAGGTAATCTGCCAAATAACCGCGCAAGCTGAGCAAACGCCAAGCCGATAAGGTGGCGTCCGTGCTCGCAGTCATGGCATTGGTTCGTGCCGTGAACAATTCGTTTTCAGCGTTCAGCACATCCAGCAGCGATCTGCGCCCAATTTTGAATTGCTCTGCATAGGCGTTGACGACCTGTACCGAGCTGTCGACATACGCTTGAAAGGTATTGACCGACGCTTGGTTGGCCAGCAGTTCAAACCATTGCGTCTCCACTGCAGAACGCACTTTGTAAGTGGTCGCATCCACCGCACTTTCAGACGCGATGATGGCTTCTCTGGCAGCGCGGTTGCTGTGTTTGTAGCCGGGATTGACTGGCAGTGTCCATTGCAAATTGACACCCAAAGTGATGTTGTCTTGTCGTCCGGCGACAAAGCCGTAATTTTGTCCTGTGCGGGTGACGGCTTCGGCATTGATTTTCGGCCGCGTGGCACTTCGGCTGAGTTCCAAGCTGTGCCAAGACGATTTGACTTCGGACAAAGACTTTTGCAACTGCGGACTGTTGTTGATGGCTTCAGAAATGGCCGACTCCAGGTCAGGTGGCAAAGGCACATTGCCAAATTCAGCCATCAACTGATCGAAATTTCCAAGATCGGACAAAGCAGGTGGGTTCATGCCGCTGTGGTTGCGCCATTGCAAGCGGGCTGACTCCAAACGGGCCATGCGGTTGGTGAATGTCGATTCAGCCAGTGCCACTCTGGCTTGGGCCACAGAAAGGTCGGAGGCGCGACCCAAATCCGTCAAAGCGATCTGCTTCATCTGGCTGACATAATTTCTGTGCAACTTCAAATTTTGTCGAGCCAATTCGGTCAGCTGGTGCTGCCGAACCACTTCTATATAGAGTTCGACGGTTTTCAACACCAGCTGCTCTCTGACCATGACCAGCTGCCAATCCATGCCCAATGAACCCGCTTTGAACCGCCTGAGGTTGGCACCCAGTGACTGGTCAAACAGCGGTTGGGTCAATTTGAGTTGTGCTTGGGCTTGGTCTTTGAACACATTGGTGCGATTGCTCAAATACAGTTTTTGTTGTTCTTGCCCGTAACTGCTGCTGAAGCTGAGCTGCGGGTAACCGCTGGAACGTGCCTCGCTGACCCGGGACAAGGCCAAACGGCTTTCTGCTTCAGCTTGGCTGAGCTCGGGGTGGTTTTGCAGCACCAACAACACCAGTTCTCGCATGCCCGTGGGTTTGCTGACAACCGCCTGTGGGGTGGCCACAGCAACAGGTGGGTTGTCCTCTGGGGTTTGTGCACTCGCACTGATACACAGTCCAGCAAACAACACCCAGACGGCAGGGCAAACGACTTTGGGTGGCATCGGCTTCATGGCAGGTCAAGCACTGGGGCAGCGGTTATTTTTTCGACAAGCTGTTTTGCTCTGGCATCAGCGAATACTCAATCACCAGCTCTTTGGGTGCGGTCAAATTGAGCTCTATCCAAATCACCCGACCAAAGCGTGCAAATTGGAATGACTGGTGCATGCTGACGCGTCGGTTAAGCAACATTTCCCAGCCCTTGAGCCTGGCGTCCTCCACCAAAGCATCTCGGGCGGCATCCAAACACGTGACGCTTTCACACACCACTTTGGCGGGTTTTGCAGCAGCATCTTTTTTTGTATCTGTTGGGGTGATTGGTGACAGTGGTGCATTGAGTTCGGCATCGGTTACCCGGCCTTTCCTGTTTTTCTTGTTGTCTTTGCCCGCAGGCCCCGCTTCCTTGGCAGCCGTTTTGGTCTCCACCACGGGTGCAGGCACGGCTACTGGCTCGGGCTTGTGGTCAAAAGAAATCTTGGCGTACAAACGACCGAGCATTTGCTCTCCAGCCCCGACCACGGTTTCCTCGTTGACCCGGGTAGGTTCAGCGCCTGGTATCCATGGAAAGTCGTAAACGGGTTGCTTTTGCCATTTGTTGGGGGCAGTGCCTTCTTTGACGCTGGGCAAATAGGGGGCAAACAACATGCTGTTGACTTTGGGCTCGGGCTCCTTGACGGGCTCTGGTGGGGCCGGTACCGGAACCGCCGGTGCCATCAATGCCGCCGGCGCTGGCGGCGTGAAAACTTTTTGTGCATTGAGCGCCTCTGGCGTCAGTGGCACACGCTCCGGGCGGTTACCTGCCAAATCCTTGGGAATGGTCAGTTGCCTGACCTCTCGCGGTGTGGGCGGTGGTGGCGTGTCGTCCTCCATGTTCAGCAATGTGGTGCAGCCCGTCAACGCGGTGCCCACCAATACAAAACCCATGGCGTTCAATAGGTGAAGTGACAATTTCATAAAACGTCCGATTCGGTTGGTCAATGGCGAAATGGGGGGTTGGCTTTATTCAGCAAGCTGCGCAGTCGCAGGGGTGGCAGCGTTGGCTTTCGGTTTGCCGTTGGACTGGTTCAAAACCACCGAGTAAATGGCATCCACACCCAGCGCAGTGTTGATCAGTCGAATATCCAAAATACGGGTGTCTTGTACAAAGGTCAGAACAAAGCTGGTACCCAGTCTGACCAATGAATGCAAAGCCCAACTCTTGAGCAACGCATCGTTGATCAATTCATTGCTGACTTGCTCGCTGTAGGTATCTCCCAGCGATGCGTAAAAAATGCCCGTTTGTTGGTTGCCTTCCCCTAGCAATACCGTTTGTTCGTGCCTGACCAGCTTCATGTTGGGTATGTAGGGATACATATTGCTTTGCACCGCTGGCCAAACGGTTTGTGCCTGTACCCAGCCAGAACACAACAGCACCGTGCTGATAAAGAGTTTTTTGATCCACATACAAGCATCCCCTGGCAATGAATTGGTGAATTGGCAAAGTGTTTTGACGCATCCGGATCAGCACCCAGGCACTTCTCAAAGAGCACTTATACGCCCATTTTCTTCATTGAGAGTGTACTTAAATTTGTTATTTAATAAAAAAATTAGATCTTTGAAATTATTTAATTAAGCAAAAATCAAGATTAATTGAATAAAATTTGGGGAATTTTTCAAATTCACCCTTTAAATAAATACTAAATAACTAACGTATTGCGGGGCATTGGTTGTTTTTTTCAAAATTGTTGTTTTTGGACAAACCTCTGTCGTCCCCTGAAGCTCCCCCACTCCAACCAAGCCTACCCACGTCGGACCAGGGCCTGTTTGCACCGTCGCAAGGGATGCACCGGCTTCAAGCGCCGACGGCTTGTCCGTCGCTTCGGGGATCGGCGCCGCCGGTGCGCACACCCGATACCGGATCGAGTGTGATGCCGTGCGCATGACCCGCCAATTCGTTCCATGGTCCCCAGCGGTTGAGCAGATGGCCTCGCTGGTGCAGCGCAGCCAGGGTTGGCTCACCCAAGCGACTCTCCACATGCAAGGTGTCGCGGGCTTCGCCCAACGCAAACCGGCCTGACAACCAACGCGGTGATTGCACGGCTTGTTGAATATCCAAACCGTGGTCGACCATGGCGCTGTAGGTTTGGAATTGAATTTGTGGCTGGCCATCAGCGCCCATGCAACCCATCACACTCCACAGTTTGTTGGCTCTGATACCGATAGAGGCGATCAAAGTATGCAAGGGCACCTTGCCGGGCGCCAAAGCATTGGGATGACCCGGTGTCAAAGAGAAATACGCGCTGCGGTTTTGCAGCAACACGCCAGTGGTTTCGTCGACCATGCCTGAACCGAAAGCGCCATACAAACTGTGGATCAACGACACCGCTTGGCCTTGCGCATCCACCGCAGCGATATACACCGTGTCACCCGTGAGGCTGCCATAAGAAGGTACTTTGTCCCACGCCAAGGCTTTGTCTGGGTCTATCAATGCACGGCGCTCATTCAAATAGGCATCGCTGAGCAAGTGTTTCATAGGCACATCCACAAAAGCTGGATCACCCAGCCATCGGTCGCGATCGTGGTAGCTGATTTGTTTGGCCTGAACCATGCAGTGGATGCGCTGCGGATCGTTCAAATCCCTGCGATGCAATTCAAAGGGTTCTACCAATTTGAGCATTTGCAAGACGGTGAAGCCTTGGGTCGGCGCTGGCGTTTGGTAGAGGGTGAGATCACGGTATTGACCCACCAATGGTTGGCCCCATGGAGCCTGTTGCTTCGCCAAATCGGACAGGTCGAAAAAACCACCGCTTTGTTGAGAAAAAGCCGCCAACGATTGGCCGACTTCTCCAGCGTAGAAAGCTTGCGCTCC